>Ga0247843_1002268_pt1 | contig 35771 bp, 41 predicted proteins | sample LaCruzMarch2017__FD_192420 | JGI IMG/M metagenome (GOLD analysis project Ga0247843, IMG submission 192420) | Freshwater microbial communities from meromictic Lake La Cruz, Castile-La Mancha, Spain - LaCruzMarch2017_8m | ecosystem: Environmental > Aquatic > Freshwater > Lake | place: Spain... | reverse complement strand
GCACCGTTGGCCCCAAGAAAGCCGACGAACTCCCCCGGCTCGATCGAGAAGCTCACGTCCTGCACGGCCGCGATCAGGCGCTCGCGGCGGTTCACGAAGTGACGCAGGGTGCCGGCCAGTCCGGGTCGCTTGTCGGCTACCCGGTAGGTCTTGCCGAGGCCCTGCGCGCGGACGATGGCCATGCGGACGGGCTTGAAGGCGAAACCCACCCTATGAGGGCCTTGCATGCCGGAGGGCGTCAGGCGGCTTCCGGGCACCAGCCTCCGCCGACATGCCGTGGCTCGATCCAGCAGGGGCAGCGCTGGGTGAGGTGGTCACCGTGGCAGATCAGGGCCTGATGCCACTGGCAGCTGAGCAGGGGGAGACTATCGGCGTCGGCGTGGTGGCGGAACCAGTGGCAGGTGAGGCAGATCTGACGGCTGCGGCTGGGCAGCAGATGGTCCGGCCCCAGATAGGGCCAGGAGGCGACAGCCATGGGGGCTGGCGGGGTGACGGACATGGCCGGGACTGCAGTACGGCCGTACTAACGCATCCCCGTCCGGGGCGCCACGGATCCCCCTTCGGGGGGCCACAATCGTCCCTCGGGGTGGTGCCGTTTCTCTTGCCTTCTCCATGCTGATCCGGCTTGGTTGCGAACTCACCCTCTCCTGCTGGGCCCCGACGCCGGTGCTGGCCCTGGTCCATCCCCATGGCAGCCGCCTGGAGGATCGGCGCAGCCCGGAGCGGTTGTGGCTGAGCCCGGATCGCATCGCCGAGGTGCTCACCGACGCCGACGGCAACCGGGCCTGCCGTTTCATGGCCTCCCCCGGCAGCACGACGCTGGGGTTCGAGGTGGTGGTGGCCGATGGCGGCCATCCCGATCCGGTGGCTGCGGATGTGGGCGAGTGTCCGGTGGGGGCGCTGCCGATCGTCACCTACCCCTACCTCAACCCCAGCCGGTACTGCGACACCGACCGCCTGGCCCAGGTGGCCTGGGGGCGCTTCGGCGGGGTCCGGCCGGGCTGGTCGCGGGTGCAGGCCATCTGCGACTGGGTGCATGAGCAGCTCTGCTTCGACTACGGCGCCGCCCGCAGCGACAAGACCGCCCACGATGCCCTGCGGGAGGGGTGCGGCGTCTGCCGGGATTTCGCCCACCTGGCCATCAGTCTCTGCCGTTGCCTCAACATCCCGGCGCGTTACTGCACCGGCTACCTGGGTTACACGGGCGTGACCGCCCTGCCGGATCCGATCGACTACTCGGCCTGGTTCGAGGCGTTTCTCGAGGATCGCTGGCACGTCTTTGATGCCCGCCACAACACCCCGCGCATCGGCCGGGTGCTGATCGCCCGGGGCCGGGATGCGGCGGATGTGCCCTTCCTGCGCTCCTTCGGCGATCACCAGCTCACTGGTTTCCGCGTCATCACGGAGGAGTTGGCCCCCTCCGAGAGCGCCCTCCACTGAGGCCCGGAGCATCAGTACAGGCCGCCGCAGCGGCCGGCGGCGCCGTTGAAATGTGGAGAAATCATGCGCCGGGTCTGCCCGTGTGGCGCAGGGTGCAGAATCCCCGCAGTTCTGGGACCCTCGCATCCGTCGAGCGGTTCCGATGCCAGTCGGCTGAAGCCCCTCTGCCCTTCGTGAGCCCACCGGTCCCCCATCCCTGGGAGGTGGGACCAGGACCGAGGTGCCGTTGGGCCTTATGAATCGATTCCTTCGGACTGAACCATGGGTTTACGGATTGATGAGGCCACGTTTCTGGAGCGAGCCATTTCCCGATTCGGCACAAGATATGACTATTCCCAGATGATCTATAAGAGTTATCGCACTCCCATTAAGATTCGTTGCGTTGAGCATCCCGTCCGAGAGGTGGTGATCACGCCTGAGCGCCATCTCCAGACCACCGGCGGTTGTAAGTACTGCCTGCGCAATTACCGCAACCAGACCCTTGAGCGGGTGCTCAGGCTGGACTGTGAGCCCTCCGCGCTTCCCGCTCCCCCGCTGCCCCAGGCCATCCAGGAGCCCCCCGTGGTCGGCCAGGTAAGTAACGCTGTGTGAGGGAACTGGCCGCAGTCCCTAGGCCACTGTTGATCTTCGGTATCTTTCCGAGTCGTTCTCCTTGATGCCCTACATGGCCCTTCCCCTGCTCGCTGCCCGACCCTCGAGCCTCAACGCCAGGGTGCCGAGTTTCGCGATCGCCACTGAGGAATCTCCCCGTCAGGCTGTCGCCAGCCTGGAGACGGGCAAGACCGCCGGTGATCGCCTCGGTCTGGATGTTCAGATCGAGCAGGCCTACCGCCAGATCTTCTTTCATGCCTTCAAGGTGGATCGCGAAGTGGTGCTGGAATCCCAGCTGCGCAGCGGACAGATCACCATGAGAGATTTCATCCGCGGCTTGTTGCTTTCCAGGCGATTCCGTGAGGGTTTCTATGATTGCAACAGCAACTATCGGCTGGTGGAGCAAATGGTCGGCAGGGTTCTGGGCCGGCCCGTCTATGGCGAACAGGAACGCATCAGCTATTCGATCCTGATTGCCCAACATGGGCTCGTCACCCTGGTGGATGCCCTGCTCGATTCGGCCGAGTATCTCGATTCCTTCGGTTACGACACGGTGCCTTACCAGCGCTCCCGGGTGTTGCCGGGTCGGGCCCAGGGCGAGCGCCCCTTCAACCAGCAGGCTCCCCGTTATGACGGTCGCTGGCGCGATGTGATCGCCGCCAGGGCGCCCCGTGGCACCAGCCCCTGGTCGCCGGGTACCCCTCGCCCCGCCTGGCTCGGCGAGCAGCCCTCTCCCCTGGCGCGCCAGATCTGGCAGGGGTTGGTCACGGCCGGGGGCTTTGCGATCACGGGCCTGGTGCTGTGGACCGCGGCCGCGATGCTGAGCACCGCCGCTCAGTGATCGGGGGTCCCTGGGGGCGTTCATCCCCAGGGACTATTCCGAATCCCTGCAGGGGCTATCCGCCTGTTGCTCGCTGTGTTGACTGACACGGAATCGTGCTTTGCTTGGTTTCAGGTGGTCGCAACGCCAGCGCCACCATGCATTAGGATTTGTAAAGATTCCTTGACCTCCGGAAGCTTGCTGCCATGTTCACGCTCGACAAGGCCTCCCAGATTTTTCCGGACACCCTTTCTGCCGATGTGGTGCCCGCTCTCACCGCTCGCTTCTCCCTGCTGAGCGCCGAGGACCAGCTGGCGCTGATCTGGTTCGCTTACCTCGAGATGGGCAAGACCATCACCATCGCTGCGCCCGGGGCGGCCCGCATGCAGTTCGCCGAGCCGGTGCTCAACCGGATCAAGGCCATGACCTTCGACGAGCAGAGCAAGGTGATGGTGGATCTGGCCAACAGGGCTGACACCGATATCTGCCGTACCTACGCCATCTGGTCGGTCAACATCAAGCTGGGGTTCTGGTATCGCCTCGGTGAGTGGATGGAGGAAGGCCTCGTCGCCCCGATCCCCCAGGGTTATCAGCTCTCCGCCAATGCCGCTTCGGTGCTGTCCTCGGTGAAGGGCATCGATGCCGGTCAGCAGATCACGGTGCTGCGCAACTTCGTCGTCGACATGGGCTTCGACCCCAGCAAGGTGGACGGGGCTGAGCGCATCGCCGAGCCGATCGTGCTGCCGACGGCCCCCGAGCAACGCACCAAGGTGTCGATCGCGGGAATTGACAATGCCACGATCCTGTCCTACATGGATCTGCTCAACGCCAACGATTTCGACCAGCTGATCAAGCTGTTCCTTCCCGACGGCGCCCTGCAGCCCCCCTTCCAACGTCCGATCGTCGGCACCGATGCCGTGCTCCGCTTCTTCCGCGAAGACTGCCAGAATCTCAAGCTCCTCCCCGAAAGTGGCGTGAGTGAGCCCTCCGATGGTGGCTTCACCCAGATCAAGGTCACCGGAAAGGTCCAGACCCCCTGGTTCGGCGCTGGCGTCGGCATGAACGTGGCCTGGCGCTTCCTGCTGGATCCCGAGAACCGGATTTATTTCGTGGCGATCGACCTGCTGGCGTCCCCGGCCGAGTTGCTCAAATTCGCACGCTGACGGGCTCCCCCCTCCAGCCTGGCCCGATGGCGGACGAGGCGAAGGTTCGCTCCGTTTCCCCTGCCCCCCTGGGCAGGGGTTTTTGGCTTGGGATGGTGATCTTCTGGGGCTGGTTGGCCAGCCTTGTCGCGTTGCTGCTGGCCCATCCGGCCCAGTGGCCTGCGCCGGCCATCCTGCTGGCTGTCGCCGGACGGACGTTCCTCCAGACCGGCCTGTTCATCCTGGGTCACGACGCCATGCACCGCACCCTGGTGCCCGGGCGCCCTGGCCTCAACGATGGACTGGGCCGCCTGGCCCTGGTGCTTTACGCCGGCTTGCCCTTTGGCCGCTGTCGTCGCCAGCATCTGCGTCATCACCGCTCACCTGGCAGCCTCCGGGATCCCGATTTCCGTTTCGCCAGTGGCGATGGTGCCCTGCGCTGGTATAGGCGTTTCATGGGCAACTATCTCTCCTGGAAGCAGTTGGCCATGCTCCTGATCACCTGGATCACCGCAGCGGCACTGCTGCTGCAGTTGGACCCCCAACGGGCGATCAATGTGGTCGTGTTCTGGGTGCTGCCGTTGGTGCTGAGCTCGTTTCAGCTGTTCCTTTTCGGCACCTATCTTCCCCACCGCAGCCAAGGATGTCTTCCTGCCGGCAGCCATGCGGTGCGAAGTCTGGGTTACTCCCACCTCCTCTCCCTGCTGGCTTGTTATCACTTCGGCTACCACTGGGAGCACCATGCCTACCCGGCGGTGCCCTGGTTCCGGCTGCCGGACTTGAGGCGACGTGTTTCTCTTGATCACGGGCGGGGGAACGGCTCGCGGCGGCTCGGGCTTGCGCGTTAAGGTCAAAAAACAGATGTTGGGTTCGATGGTGACAGCGGTGTTGGAATGGACGGAGCAGGAACAGGACGTGGCACGGCGCGCCTTTGACAAGGCCCACTCCCGAGCGGTTCTCGGCATCATCCGGGCCGCTCAAGCCCACGCCAGCCGTATGGACTCGGTCGAGGAATGCTGGAAGCTTCATGATTTCCTAAGCATTCAACGCCACGAAATTGAAGGTCGCTTCGATTTCCGTCTTGCAGGACTTTTGTTCGTCTTCGCCAGCCTCGTGAAAGACGGCTTGCTCCAAGTGGATGAACTTGACGGGTTGGATAGGGACAAGCTCAGCAAGATCGCGGCCATGTCCCGCATGTGAGTCAAGCCACTGGTTGCGATCCGGCTCGCCATTGCGTTGTCCTCGGGCCACCGCCCCAGGACCGGAGCGGGTTGAACCCACCCTGTTTGCCCTGTCCTGGCTGAGGGCCTGGGATGGGTTCAGCGACGCCCCGCGCCTGGGCTGTCAAGATGCAGGTCTGCAGCACTGTTGCGGCAATGGCCCGGCCGGTCATTTCGCCCTCCGTCCACGGGGCGTTGGACCGCAGGGCCTGTAAGGTAGGGAGGATTCCAAGATTTCTCTCCAGCGAGCTCATCACTTTCTAAAAGGGCTGTCGACGGATCGATTCATAGTTTTTTTTCAGGTTCATGACCATTTACATCGGAAATCTTTCCTTCGACGCCGAGGTGGAAGATGTCAAAAATCTGTTTGCCCAGTACGGTGAACTGCGCCAGTGCACCCTTCCCCTTGACCGCGACACCGGCCGCAAGAGGGGCTTCGCCTTCGTTGAGATGACGAACGACGCCGACGAAACCAAGGCGATCGACGATCTTCAGGATGTCGAGTGGATGGGACGCAGCATCCGCGTCAACAAGGCTGAGCCCCGCACCGGTGGCGGTGGCGGTGGCGGCGGTGGTCGCTCCGGCGGCGGCGGCTACGGCGGCGGTGGTGGCGGCTATGGCGGTGGCGGTGGCGGCCGCAGCCGCTACTGAGTCACCGGGTCTTCCCAGGCCCCCTGTTTTCTCTCTGGCCGTCCCGGTTCTTCCGGGGCGGTTTTTTCATGGTCGATCGCTGTTCCGTTGTTCTGGTCCGTGTGGGGAGTCGGCCACGGATTGGAAGACACTCTGCTGCTGGAGCGACCTGCGAAGGCTGGGGAGCAGATTGGGGCCATGAGTGAACCCAGCCCTCGTGGCCGCTACCGGGTCCGACCCGCCGACCAGAACGAGACCACCGTTCCCAACGAGGTGTTCGGCCCCCTCTTCGACCACCGGGACGAGGCGGAACGCTATGCCCAGAATCTGGCGCTGACGCACCAGACACCGGTGATCGTCGAGAAGCTGGCCCCGGCCGGTTGCTGGCTTCAGCTCGGGACCATCGGCTGAGCCGCTCCTTCCAGTTCCTCAAGGCTGGAGGCGGCCTGCAGCCGGATCAGGTAGGCCAGGCTGGAGCCCACCCCGGTTCCCCGATAACGGCCGCTGACGGGTGCCGCCAGGTGGTGATCCGGAGCGGCGGCCAGCACCACATGGCCATCGGCCACCGCCAGCCCCAGGCTGGGATCAAAGCCCCTCCAGCCCCCCCCTGGCAGGTACACCTCCGCCCAGGCGTGCAGCTCGTGTTCGCTCACCTCGGGGGGATGGTGCATCGAGTAGCCGCTGACGAAGCGCGCCGCCAGGCCCTGGCTGCGGCAGGCCGCGATGTACAGCACGGCCGTGTCCCGGCAGGCTCCAGTCAGCGTCGCGAGGGTCTCGGCCGCCGAGGTGGGCTCCCCCTCCAGACGGCCCACATGGTGGAAGCCGTGGTGGATCTCATCGGCAAGGGCGCCGAGGAAGGCGGTGGCCGATCCCTCGACCTTGTCGGCGATGGCCTGGGCCCAGGCACGGACGGCTGGATCGATCGCTCCATGCCGGCAGCCCGCCAGGGAGCAGGCCTCCGCCTCCGGGTAGTCCACCGGCAGGTGTTGGGCCTCCCTGTGGGTGATGATCCAGTCGAAGGGATTGCTGCGCAGGGTCTCCAGCAGCATGTCCACCTCAATCGTCAGCTGGTCCCGCTCCTGCTGGAACCAGGCCACCATGGCGTCGGTGCCATCGGGCTCGAGCACGCGGGTGAGGCCGGCGGCGGGATCCACCAGCCGCAGATGGTGCTCCAGGATCCTCTGGCTGCCGTCCTGGCGGGGGGTCAGCCGCAGGGTCATGGGCTCCAGGAACACGGGCCGGTCGTAGCGGTAACTGAGTCGGTGGTGGATGCGGAAGAACATGTCTCAGCCCAGGGCCTCGCGCAGGGCGTCCTGCAGGTCGTCATCGATGACGTAGGTGTGCAGGGGCTCGGTGTCGAGGTCTTCGACGAGGGGGAAGAAGCGGACCGAGAACCAGGCCTCGAAGAGTTCCAGGCTGCGGGGCTGGGGCCAGCGACTGCGGTCGCGGCACCAGAGTTCCAGCTCGGCGGCGAAGATCTGCCCGTAGCTGTCCAGCAGCCTGTCCTCGGCTTCCAGCTCGCTGTCGTAGGTGGGGATCAGGTAGAGGCTGTGGTCGTCCCCCAGGCCCTCCATGTCCTCCCGGGTCCAGAACGGGCGGGTCCAGTCCACCATCGGCTGCCGGGGTGCCACCGCGATGGCGCAGCGGTTGAGAACGGCCATCGATGGGCTGTCAGTGGCTGGTTGAACGCTAGCGAGGCACGGGAGAGGGGGCATGGGTGAAACCATGGATCTGAGCCGCCTCAACAGCGTCACCTTCGTGGACCGAGAGCAACGCGCGATCGCCACCGCCACGGCCGTGGGCCTCACTGTCATCGGCGCCGTTGCCCTGGCGAGGCTGGCCGATGGCGGGCTGGCGCTCTGAGCCTTCGCCACACCTCCCTTCCCTTCTCCTGATCGCCATGGCCCAGGCCTCTGCCGCACTCGTCAGCCTCACCCTGTTCACGATCATGGTCGCCCTTGGCCTGGGGTTGCAGCTGGATGCAATCGGGACGTTGCGGCATCGGCCGGCCCTGGTGATCCGTGTGCTGATCGGCTCGTGTGTGCTGGTGCCCCTGGTGGCTTTGGTGCTGATGAAGTTGCCCCTGAGCTTCGCCCTCTCCCCGCCGGCCCGCTTCGGCATCGCCCTGATGGCGGTCTGCCCAAGCGCCCCGCTCACCCTGCGCAAGGCCGGCAAGACGGGGGGCGACCGCCAGCTGGCGGCGCTGCTGCAGGCCTGCGCGGCCGTGGCCGCGATCGTTTCGATTCCCCTGCTCGCTGATCTGTTCCGGGCCTCGTTCGGCATCGACGGCTGGGACATCGCCCCCAGGGAAGTGGCCCTGCAGGTGGGTAAGGCCCAGGTGCTGCCGCTGCTGGCAGGCCTGCTGCTGAGGCACTGGAAGCCCGAATGGGTGGCGCGGCTGGAGGGGCCGCTCGACAAGCTCGCCAACGGCCTGCTTCTGCTGCTGATCGTGCTCGTGCTGATCAAGGCCGGCCCTTTGCTGCTGCCGTTCGTGGCCTCCAACGGGTTGGCCCTGGGCTTCGTGGCGGTGATGGTGGCCGCGGCCCTGGCCATCGGCTCCCTCATGGCTGGCCCGGAGCCTCGCGAGCGCACCACCGTGGCCTTGGTCATGTCGATGCGCAACCCTGGCCTGGCCCTGCTGTTCGCCACCACCTACGGCGCCGGGATGCCCGGCCTGAAGCTGGCCGTGCTGGCCTACCTGCTGGTCACCGTGCTGCTCTCGATTCCCTTCCTGCGCTGGCGCAGAGCCCAGCTGCGAACGGCTTGAGCCTTCAACCGGCGGCGGGCGGAGTGGGGGTCGGGGTGCCGAAGGACTCGGAAGGCCAGGGGGGCACCGTGCTCCCGTTGCCGTTGCGCATCGCGTGGTAGCCGGGAGAGAGGATCTCGACGCCAGCGCCGGCGAACTGATCCTGGATGGCTGCCAGCAGCTCGGAGAGGGTGCTGCGGTAGGTGTCCACATCCTCCACGTAGGCGTTGAGCTCGTAGCTGATGTGGAAGTCGTTCAGGGAGGTCTGGAGCACGAACGGGGGGATCTCCTGGCTGATGCCTGCGGTGGCGGCGGCCGCCTCCAGCATCAGCTGGTGAACCTGGCGCCAGGGCACGTCGTAGCCGATGGTGACGGTGGTGGCGATCACCACGGGTTGGGCGATCTCGCGACGGGCCAGGCTGTAATTGATGATCGAGGCCCCCAGCACGGTGGCGTTGGGGATGCTCACCACCTCATTGCGGGGGGTGCGCAGGCGGGTCACCAGCAGGGCGGAGTCGTGAACGATGCCGACGGTGCCGTTGATGCTGACCCGGTCGCCCTCCTGGTAGGCCCGGGTGTAGGTGAGCATCAGCCCTCCGATCAGGTTGGCGGCCACGGCACTCGAGCCCAGGGCCGCCAGCACCCCCACGAACAGGCCGGCGCCCTGGAAGGCCTTGCTGTTGGCTCCGGGGATGTAGGGGTAGGCCGCCACCACGCCGAACAGCAGGATGCCGATCCCCACCAGCCGGGCCGTGGGCCGGGCCCATTCGGGATAGAACCAGCTCAGACGCAGGTTGCCCAGCTCCACCGCCCGAAACCAGGCGTTGCTGGCCCGCATCAGCAGCACGCTGAGGGCCAGGATCACCGCCACGGAGATGAGGTCGGGGATGGCCCGCGAAAAGGCCTGGGCGCCGCCCACCACCAGGCCGGTGATCTGGCCCCGCAGGGTTTCGGAGAGGCCCTGGGTGGGGGGGAACAGCCCCAGGAACAGGGGGATGGAGAGGTAACTGACCAGGAGCAGAACGGCCCCGTGCACGATCCGGCGCAAGGGATCGAGGAGGCTGCGCTCCTGATCCGCGGTGAGCCACTGGTTGCCCCCCACCTGCAGGCCCCGGATCCGGCGGTTGGCGGGGTCGTTGATCCAGCGCTCCAGGCGCCGGTTGAGGGCCAGCTGGCCCCGCAGCCAGAGGATGTAGAAGCCCAGGGCCAGCAGGGCCAGGGCGGTGCCCCGCAGCCAGTCCGAACGCCGGTGGGTCTGGCGGTAGCGCACGATCGCCGCGCGGATCTGCTCCAGGTAGCGCTGGGCCAGCTGCTGGCGGCTGAGCTGAAAGCGGGCCGCGTTGCGGTCGTCCACCGAGATCCTGGGCTCGAACACGCCGCCCTGCATCAGGCCGATGGTGGTGTAAGGAGGGTCCTCCTGCACGACGATCTGCCCTGGCTCGATCGAGTAGTTCGCAGCCAGCTCAGCCAGCCGTTGGCTGCCTCGCCGCGCCATCTGCGCCGGGGTCTGGGCACCGACGCCGGCTCGGATCTCCAGCACCCGTCGGCCATCCAGTTCGATGAAGGCCGGCTGGGGAGCGCTCTTCAGGGCAGCGGCACCGGCCCTGACAAGGGGGGGCGACGCCAGCAGCTGGCCCGCCAGCAGAGCGGCCAGCAGGGGCAGGATGAAGACCGCCCATCGGTGTCGTGGGCGAAGGCCCCATGGCTCGGGGTGACCCACGATGCTTCGCCCAGACGGTCAACGGACCCTATCTTCCCCCTCCCTGTCTGGGTTCGCATCGCCTGGAGCCCCGCGCAGCCAAGGCGGCGCCGTCATCCGGACCAACGACACTGATTACAACGTTTTGCAAGATGCTCCGCGTCATCGAGAGTCCTGGTGGTCACGCTTTATCTGATGCCACCGGTTTTCCGGGAGCCCCGTTGATTGCTTTCCCCATGCCCCAGCGCCGGATCAGCCTTCGCCCCAGTGGCCGTCACGCTGGCGGCCGTCGTCACCGTCTGGCCGTACGCGGTGGCGGCATCCTGGCCGGCCTGACGGCCATGGCCCTGCTGGCCCCCCAGTCCGCTCCCGCGGCCCAGGCTGCTCCTGCGGCCCAGGTGCTCTACACCCTTTCCACCCAGTGCTCGCTCCGGGGGGCGGCTGCGGTCCCCTGCAAGGTGGAAGCGGTGGATGAGGGGGGGGCGACGCTCTATCGCCACCGCATCGGCAACGTCACCGAAACCGTTCGCATCACCGCTGAACCGGTGACGATGGCGATCTGGGCGAACGACACCAAGCAATGGAGCCCGCTGCGCGGCGCCTCGGCCCGGTTCTCCACCAACACGGTCTGCTTCAACGGCAAGGACCTGTGTGTGGTCAACCCCAATTATCTCAACAGTGTCCGGGAGGATCGCGCCAACACCCGCCTTCAGGGACGCGATCTGGTGATGGTCCATTTCGGCGCCGACGGTCGGGTGGACGCCAGCTGCTACGACGACGCCTGCGCGCTGCTCCTGAAATGAAGATCCTCGCTGGACTCGCTCTGTTGATGGCCGGTGTGATCGCCTCCCCGGTCGGGGCTGTCGTGGCCCAGGAGGCAGCGTCCGCTTCGGTCGCCTCCCAATGGATTGCCCGCGGCGGCGGGGGTGGACGGGGAGGCGGTGGTGGCGGTGCCAGGGCCGGTGGTGGCGGGGCGCGGGCCGGTGGTGGCGCCAGGGCCCTCAGTGGTTTCCAGGGATCCGGTGGTGCCGGTGGCTTCAACCGTGGCGCGGCCCGACCCGCTGGTGGTTGGAGCGGCGGTGCTGCCGGCGGGATGGGTCGTCCCTCGCTGGCTGGGCCCGTGGCGCGACCTGGTGGGGTTGGGGCAGCGGGTGTGAACAGGGTTGGCGGGGTGGGAACCATCAACCGCAACGCCGGTCTCAACCGCAACGTCAACGCCAATCTGAACCGGACCGTCAACCGGAACATCAACCGCAACGTCAACGTCAACCGCAACTGGAACCGCGCGGTCAACGTCAACGCCATCGGCGTCAGACCGGGCTGGGCACGCCCTGGCTGGGGCGTCGCCAGACCCTGGAACCACGGCTGGTACGGCGGCTGGGCCACCCCCTCCTGGGGATGGTGGGGGGCCAGCGCCGCCGCCTGGGGCGTGGGCACCCTGGCAACCGCCGCCATTATCAACAGTGCCGTGGATGCGGCGGTAGCCAGCAGCCAGACCGTGATCGTGGTGCCCAACACCGAGTACCAGCTGCTATTCGGCACGGTCCAGCCGACCGGCACCGCCACGGTGTCCTTCGACGTCAGTGCTGATGACAACGTCTTCCAGCTCTCGGCCGACTGTCAGTCGGGGCTGCTGAATGGCCAGCAGCCGGACAATGCCCAGGAAGCGGAGCTCCTCAATGCCGCCTGTCAGGTGGCCTTCGGGACCGCTTCCTGAGCCGGGGGCTCACCAGGGCAGGGGAGCCCGCTGGGCGCCGATGCTGCAGCCCATCTGCTGGCCCAGCAGGGCCCCGAGCGGCACGGCCCAGGTGCGGCCGTCCTGGCGGGAGGCGGCGTAGCCCAGGCCCCCGCCGATGATGCCGCCCACCAGCCGGCCGACGTTGCAGCGCTGGGCCGTCTGGGCCTGGACGAAGTCGGGGGCCACCGGCAGGTTGGCCCGGTAGCCGTCGACGTCGTAGTCGGCGCGGTAACCGCCGCCGTAGCCATCCCCATAGGAGGAGGGGCTGGGCAGGGTGGGCACGGGGTAGGGGACACGGCGGCTGTTGACCTGACGGGGGACGCCGGACGGCCCCCAGGGACCGGACCAGGCCTCCAGGGGGGCGGCCAGCAGGGCCAGGGCGCCGGTGGTGCCCAGCAGGCCCGCGAGGCGGCGGGACCCCAGACGAAGGATGGTGTTCATGGTGGTTCGCGTTGTGAGGAGCGACCCCTGAGGTGGGGATGACATCAATCAAGCGAAGTCATGTGACCGATCCATGAACGGGACCCCGGGGATGTCCGACAAGATGCGACTGGCGGCCTGCACCCCTCTGCATCGCTTGTTATCGACCCCTGGTCAGATCGGACGGCCCTTGCCAGGGTGGACCAGAGGGCGGGAGGACCCGATGAGCTGGAGCGAACTGGAGCGCCTCGTTGAGGAGGCGGAGACGGATGAGGTGATCCGCCGGGGGCTGCGTCATTGCCGCTCCAGAGCGGAACTGCTGCTGGCCGCCCGCCGGCTGGGGTTCCGGGTCACCCGGGTGGATCTGCAGCGGGCCTGGCAGCTGCAGCATCAAGCAGGCTGATTTCGGCATGCACGCACTCGGCCGTGGGCCGGAGCCGGAAACCCAGCTTCTGGCAGACGTGCTGCATGCCCCTGTTCTCGTGCAGGATCTCGGCACAGATGCGCTCGAGCCCCTCGGCCCGACCGATCGTGATCAGCAGCCCCAGCAGGGCGGTGCCCAACCCCTGCCGCTGCCAGGGATCGGCGATCAGCATGGCGAACTCGGCGGCGTTGTCGTCGTGGATCCGGCTGAGCCGGCCCACCCCCAGCACCTCGGCTGCGCTGCCGTTCTGCCCCGGCCGCTCCACCACCAGGGCCATTTCTCTGTCGTAGTCGGTGAAGCAGATCCGGGTCAGCCGTTCATGGGCGATGCGGTGGCCCAGGGTCATCAGATGGAAGTAGCGAAAGTAGACGCTCTGCTCCGACAGGATGCGGTGGAAGGTCACCAGCAGGGGCTCGTCCTCCGGCCGGATCGGCCGCAGCGTCACCGGTGATCCGTCGGGCAGGTGCCAGGGGCGCACGTACTCGCTCGGATAGGGCCGGATCGCCGGTCTGGGGGTGAAACAGGTGGCCCCGGAGGACGACTGCAGCAGCACCCGGGCATCCAGGGCCACCAGCGAACCATTGCCGATCCCAGGTGCCACCCGCAGGGGGTTGATGTCCAGTTCCAGGATGGCCGGATGCTCCAGCACCAGCCGGCTGAGGCGCACCAGCAGCCGCTCCAGTGCCGCCAGATCCACCGGTGGCCGGCCCCGCACCCCCTGCAGTGCCGCATGGATGCGGGTGCGTTCCATCAGCCGCCGGGCCAGGGTGGTATTCAGTGGCGGCAGGGCCACGGCGCTGTCGCGGAACACCTCCACCAGCAGCCCCCCGGTGCCGAACAGGATCACCGGGCCGAACTGGGGGTCGATGCTGCTGCCGACGATCAGCTCGTAGGCACCGGTCAACTCCAGCATCGGCTGCACGGTCACCCCGCCGAAGGCGCTCTCCCCGTGCAGCGCCACGATTGCCTCCTGCATGGTGCGGAAGGCCTGGGCCACCGCGGCGCCGTCACGCAGGTTCAGTTGCACACCACCGACATCGCTCTTGTGGGTGAGCTCGGCGGACAGCAGCTTGACCACCACCGGGTAGCCCATCGCCTCGGCCGCCGCTGCCGCCGCCTCGTCACTGGTGGCCATGTGGGTGGGAACGGTGGGAATGCCATAGGCCTCCAGCACCTGCTTGGCTTCCCATTCATTCAGCAGGGTGCGCCGCTCGGCCAGCACCCCGTCCAGCAGCGCTTCCACCCGCTGGCGGTCGGCGTGGGGCTCAGCGTCGCCCGTCGCCTCGGTCTCGGGCACCAGGGCCGGGGTTTCGTAGAGGCCGCGCAGGTTGTCGCTGTAGCGCCACAGGACATCGAACAACTGCACCGCCGCATCCGGGTAGCGGTAGGTGGCGATGCCGGCGGCATTCAGCAGCCGTTCCCCCGCCTCCACGTCCTGGCCGCCCATCCAGCTGGCCAGCAGTGGCTTGGTGGTGGTCGCCGCCAAGGCCACCAGCCGTTCGGCGGTGCTGGTGGGGTCCGTCATGGCCTGGGGGGTGAGCACCACCAGCAAGCCGTCACTGTCGGGGTTGGCCAGGGCCAGGCGGATGGCCCGCTCGTAGCGGTCCGGATCCGCGTCCCCCAGGATGTCGATCGGGTTGGCCCGACTCCAGTGCTGCGGCAGCGCGGCATCGAGGTCCGCCAGGGTGGCCGCCGGGAGGGGGGCCAGCTGTCCGCCGTGGCGCACCAGGGCATCGGTGGCGATCACGCCCGGACCTCCGGCGTTGGTGAGGATCGTCAGCCGCGGCCCCAGGGGCCGGCGGCGTTGCTTCGAGAGCACCTCGGCCAGGTCGAAGAGGTCGGCAATGCTGTCCACCCGCAGTACGCCGCAGCGCCGGAACGCGGCATCGAGCACGGCGTCGCTTCCGGTCAGGGCTCCGGTGTGGGAGGCCGCCGCCTGGGCGGCCTCGGCGGTGCGGCCGGCCTTGATCACCACGATCGGCTTGGTGAGGGCCACCTCCCGCGCCGCTGAGAGGAACGAGCGGGGATCCCCGATCGATTCCATGTAGATGACGATGCTGTGGGTCTCAGGGTCGTCCCCCAGGTAGGTGATCAGATCCCCCCAGTCCACGTCGAGCATCGAGCCCATCGAGACGAAGGCGCTGAAGCCCACGTTCTCCTGCAGGCTCCAGTCGAGGACGGCGGTGCAGATCGCCCCCGACTGGCTCAGGAAGCCCACGTGGCCAGGGCGGGCCATGGCGCCGGCGAAGGTGGCGTTGAGGCCGGTGCGGGGATTCATCAGCCCCAGACAGTTGGGGCCCACCAGCCGCATGCCGGTGCGGCGCAGGCCATCCCGGAGGCGGGCCTCCAGGGCGATACCGGCGGCGCCGATCTCCCGGAAGCCCGCCGACAGCACGATCACGCCCTTGACCCCGGCCGCCGCGCACGCCTCGATCAGGGCCGGCACCGTGGCGGCCGGGGTGGCGATCACGGCCAGGTCCACCGGCTCGGGCACCGCCGCCACAGTGGCGTAGGCGCGGATCCCCAGCACGCTCGGGCGCTTGGGGTTGACGGGGTAGACGGTGCCGCCGAAGGGGTGGCTGATCAGGTTCCAGAACACGCCACGTCCGACGCTGCCCGGCCGGTCGGAGGCACCGATCACGGCCACGCTGCGGGGTGAGAAAAGGGCCGCCAGCGGCTGATGCTGGGAGCGCAGGATGTCGTAGGCCCGATCTGCGGCGGCGCCGCCACCGCCGGAGGGCTTGGCCCTCATCGGATCACCAGCACCGGACAGGGAGACTGGACCAGCACCCGCTGGGTTTCGCTGCCGATCAGCATCCCCACCAGGCCGCGGCGGCCGTGGGAGGCCATCACGATCAGGTCGCAGCCCAGTCGGGTGGCGGCCTCGATGATGGCTTGGTGCGGCAGGTCGCTCAGCACCCGCTCGGCCGTGGCGTTGACGCCGGCCTCCTTGGCCACCGCCAGGGACTCCTCCAGGATCCGATCCCCATCCTTGAGGCTGGCGCTCATCAGGGCTTCCATCGTGGTGGCATCGAGCATTTCCCCGAGCCCCACCACCTGCACCGGCACACTGGCCTGGGCATGGAAGAAGGTGAGGCGGGCTCCGAGAGCGGTGGCCAGGGCCACGGCCTGGCGGACGGCCGCCATCGAGAGGTCGGAACCGTCGCTGGGCACCAGGAGATGGCTGAAGGACATGGGAGCGGCAGGTCTCTCCTCTGTCTAGTCAAGGCCCTGGATCCATGCAGCCGCGGCAGTGACCAGGCCCGCATCCGCTCGCTCCGCCCAGCAGAATCGTCGCCATGACGCGTACCGCCTGGAGCCAGCACTGGTATCCGGTGGCCTATCTGCGGGACCTCGACCGCACCAGGCCCACCGCCTTCACCCTGCTGGAGGAGGACCTGGTGCTCTGGTGGGATGGCCAGGGTCAGAGCTGGCGTGCCTTCGCCGATGTCTGTCCCCACCGCCTGGTGCCCCTCAGCCAAGGCCGCCTCAATGGCGCCGGCCAGCTGGAGTGCCCGTACCACGGCTGGACCTTCGCCGGCGACGGCCACTGCACCGCCATCCCCCAGTCCGAAGCGGGGGCGACCCCCAGCGCCCTGCGCTCCAGCTGCCGGGCCTACGCCACCGCCGAGGCTCAGGGCCTGCTGTTTGTCTTCGCCGGCGAGGCGGACGCGGCCACGGCGGTGTCCCTGCCCCTGGTGCCGGTGCTGGAGGAGCCGGGCTGGTTCGTCCAGGACACCTTCCGGGACCTGCCCATGGATGCCCTCACCCTGCTGGAGAACGTGCTCGATGTGAGCCATGTGCCCTTCACCCACCACCGCACCGTGGGCAAGCGGGAGAACGCCGCTCCGGTGGCTGCGACGATCACCAGCTCAGGTCCGGAGGGCTTCACGGCCCTATGGCAGGAAGGGCCGCGCAAGGGGACGCTCGGCAGCCAGTCCACCACCTTCGCCGCCCCCGGCCTGATGTGGCATGCGCTGACGGCGCCGGGCTTCGCCCGCATCCTCACGGTGGTCTACGCGACGCCGATCCGCCGGGGCGAATGCCGTCTGTTCGCCCGCTTCCCCTTCCAGTTCGAATCCAAGCTGCCTCCCCTGCTGCTGGGTCTGCGTCCCAGGTGGCTGCAGCACATCGCCAACCACACCGTGCTGGAGGACGACCAGGTATTCCTGCACTGGCAGGAGCGGGTGCTGGAGCAGCGGGGCCGCAGCGGCGGGGCCGAGCGGGCGTTCTTCCTGGCCACTGGGGCCGATGTCTATGTGAAGGCGCTGCACGACTGGGTCCATGACCATGACGGCGACCCTTTCCCCGGCCAGCCCCTGCCCCCCCGCCTCGACCAGTCGGCGCTGATGGAGCGCTGGCACAGCCACGGGCGGCACTGCGCCTCTTGCAGCGGCGCCCTGCGGGGCCTGCGGCGCTGGCGGCCGCTGCTGCTGGCCATTCCATGGCTGGCCCTGCTGGCGGTCGCCTGGTGGCAGACCCCCCAGGTTCTGGGGGTGGCGCTGCTGCTGGCTGGCGGCGCGTTGTTGCTGGCCCGGTTGTTCGATCGCTGGGAACGGCTGCTGCTGGCGGGGGATGGCGCCCCGCCCCGCAACAGGCCTGACTGAGCCGGTCGGGGGAGGTGGTTTCAGCCCTTCCAGCCGGCCAGGTGGGAGGCGGAACCGGAGCGCACCAGGGAGCGGGCGGCGGCCAGGGCCGGCACCAGGTTGCTGGAGCTGAAGGGGGGCAGGGGGCGGCTGCGCAGCCAGGCTCCCCAGCGGAACTCGTGGAAGGGGATCAGGGGGGCCGGATCGATCATCCCCTCCTTCTTGAGGCGCCACACCAGGGAGCGGTAGGGATCGTCCTGGAGATCCGGCAGCCGCTGCGGCAGGGCCGCCGGTGCCAGGGGGCCATGGCCGCGGCCGTCATAGAGGTACAGCCAGCCGCGCTCCTGCAGCTCGGCCAGCACCGCCTCCGGCGGGGACCCGGGCAGATCCAGTACCAGGTAGCCATAGGCCAGGGCGGACGGGTCGATTTCGATCAGCCCCCGCAGGCGATGGTGGCGGTCGACCATCCAGAACTCCCCGGCCCCACCGCGCACCAGGGGCACGGGTTTGCCGCGCAGATAGCGCAGGCGCTGTTCGGCCGTTTCCTGGGAGAAGTCCTGCTGGCGACTGCGCACCTCCGCCAGACCCACACACATCTGGGTGGGCTGGAGGTCGGCGATGGCGACGCTGAGCAGTTCCGCCCTGGGGCCCGGGGGGGGCAGGGGCCGGTAGGGGGGCAGATGCAGGCTCATGGGTGCCGGTGGCTGCCCCCCATCCTGGCGGCATCCCGGCTGGTCCCAGTCGCGGGAATAGGGTCGATCCACGTGCAGACGTCCATGACCACCGCCCCTGACCGAGACGGCGCCCTGGCCGGACCCCACGGCCCCATCGGTGTGCTCGTCTGCGGCCACGGCAGTCGCAACCGTCTGGCGGTGGCCGAGTTCGCCTCCTTGGCCCACCAGCTGCAGCACCACCTCGATCCCGTGCCCGTCGACCACGGCTACCTGGAGTTCGCCCGGCCGATCCTGCGCGACGGCCTGGACGCCCTGCGCCAGCGGGGCGTGCGCCATGTGCTGGCGGTGCCGGCGATGCTGTTTGCCGCCGGCCATGCCAAGAACGACATCCCCTCGGTGCTCAACACCTACGCCGCCGAGACGGGGCTGCGCATCGACTACGGCCGCGAGCTGGGGGTGGATCTCAAGATGATCCAGGCCGCCGCCGCCCGCATCCGCGCCAGCCTCGAGGCCGCCGATGCCGCCGCCGTCGCCGCTGGCCGCAGCCCGGTGCCGCTGCACGAGACGCTGCTGGCGGTGGTGGGGCGCGGCTCCTCCGATCCGGACGCCAACTCCAACGTGGCCAAGGTGACCCGGATGCTGGTGGAGGGCTTCGGCTTCGGCTGGGGGGAGACGCTCTATTCCGGCGTCACCTTCCCCCTGGTGGAGCCGGGGCTGCGCCAGGCGGTCAAGCTCGGCCACCGGCGCATCGTCGTCTTCCCCTATTTCCTCTTTTCCGGGGTGCTGGTGAGCCGGATCCGCCAGCACAGCGAGCGGGTCGCCGCCGACCATCCCGAGCTGGAGATGGTCCAGGCCTCGTACCTCGGCGACCATCCCCTGGTGCTGGACACCTTCCGGGAGCGGGTCAGCGAGGTACTGGGGGGCGACGTGAACATGAACTGCTCCCTGTGCAAGTACCGGGCCCAGGTGCTCGGCTTCGAGCGGGAGGTGGGGGCGCCCCAGCACAGCCACCACCACCATGTCGAGGGGCTGGTGGAGAGCTGCAAGCTCTGCGAGCGGGAATGCACGGGAGCCTGCCAGCCCGATGGGGTGCCGCTGCCGGTGGGTGGCTCGGCGGGCGGACACAACCACGACCATGGCCATGGTCAGGGGAGCCACCACCACCATCCGATCTATCCCCACGCCGATCACCCCTTGGGTCCCCTCACCCTGCGGCGCCCTGCCGACTGAGCCTGGGCGTCAGGGTCCGCTGGCCTCGCCGGTCTCATCCAGACAAGAGTCCGCTGAGACTCTTTTCTGATCAATGTTTCCGATCAATCGGGGCTTTCCCCCACATGGAGGACGTTTTCCCCCGATTCAAGGGGCTTTTTCCACAGATGGGGCCCTCTCGGCTGGGCTCGGGCGCGGGTGCTGGGGAAAGTGAATGATTGCTCGGATCAGCCTTGACAGTGCTCGCCAGCGGCGATCGGCCGCAGGCGTGTTGTGGGACATCCTGGCCTCAGGCCAGCCGGGGCAACGAGTCTCATCACCGCAAGCCGATGCGGGCTCCCATGAAGACGTTTTTGACGCTGGGCCTCCCCTGTGGCGTACTTGGGACGACCCCAGCCGACCCGCACCAGCATGGCCATGGATCAAGAGTGCCCGGGGTGCGCCGGTGACGCGGCAAGCGTCAGCCTGGAAGCGGAGGTGCCGGAGGTGCTCTACGAAGGCATGCGGGATTTCATCAAGACCCATCCGCACTGGGATCAGTACAGCGTCATCACTTCAGCCCTGGCTGGATTCCTGTTCCAGAACGGTTGCCAGGAGCCCGTCGTTTCCCAGCACTACCTCGACGGACTCTTCCAGAAGCCCTGAGACAAAAAAAAGCGAGGGTGCCAACCCCCGCTGATGGTTTTCTCCCTTGCCCGACCCTTTGGAGGTCGCCCCGCCATTGTGCGCAGGCTCCGCTGGGAAGACTGTGGTGATGGACACCACCTTTGCCCTCCTGTGACGGCTCCCTGACCGGCGCGGTCAGCCTCGCCGCATCCGCTCCGCGGCGGCGGCGCAGGCGCGCCAGGTGATCGCCATCTCGGTGAGGGTGGGGCTCTGCCAGCCGGCGCTGGGCCAGCAGGAGCCATCGGTCACCAGCACGTTGGGGGCACTCCAGCAGCGGTTCTGGGCATCGACGACGCCCGCCTCCGGGGTGCCTGCCATGCGGGCCCCGCCCAGTTCATGGATGTAGTACCCGGGCGGCGGCGCCTCGGGCCGCACCGCCAGGCTGTTGCGGATCATGGGCTCCAGCAAGGGCAGCACGAACAGCTCTTCGATGGGCCGGATACGGCCCCCCGCCGAGGCCACGACGGCCTCCATGCGCCCCTGCATGTGGGCCACCATCGCCTGCTCATTGCGCCCCCAACGGCACTCGATGTGGGGGATGGGCAGGTCCCAGGCATCGGTGCGGTCGCCATGGAGGGTCACCCGGTTCTCCGCCCGGGCCAGCACCTCCCCATGGCCGATCAGGAAGCCCACCGCCTCCCCGGGCCGGCGCCTGAGCAGGGCGGGGGGATCGAAGCGCTGCAGGGCCGCCCAGATCCCGTAGCCGCGGAGAAAGTCCTCCTGGCTGCGCGCGTCCAGATTGACCGTGTTGGGGATGAAGCAACTCCCGGCACCCGAGAGCTCGGCGGGTTCGTCCGGCACGGCGATCGACGGAATCGAGAAGAACCGGCTGGTGGAGATGTGGTCCATCAGGAAGCGGCCCAGGCTGCCGGAGGGATCGCTGAGGCCGCCGCTGCGGATGGCGTCGCTCGAATGCAGCAGCAGGCGCACGGTTTCGATCGTCGAGGCGCAGAGCACGATCAGGGGGGCGCTAACGCGCTCCCGCCGGCCGCTTGTTGCCTCCACCAGCACCACCGCTTCGGCCCGGCCGCCCCCGGCCGCCATCTCCAGATGGCTCACCACTGCCCCGCTGCGCAGCTGCACCCGGCCCGTGGCCAGGGCCCGGGCCAGGCTGAGGCCCTGGGCGCTGGAGGGGGGCCAGGGGGCCGCCGGCGTGGGCGTGTGCAGGCGGAAGCCGCGGGAATGGATCAGGGGCAGGCCCAGGTCCCTGGCGATCGCCCCCTGCAGGTGTCGCTCCCCCGGCGTGAACGGCAGCGGCGGCAGGAACTGACCGTCAGGCAGCTGGGCAAGACCATCCCGCTGGCCGTGGACCCCCAGCAGGGTTTCCAGGCGGTCGTAGAAGGGCGCCAGCTCGGCGGTTCCGATCGGCCAGGCGGGGCCGTGGCCATCCCGCCGGGCCGCCTGGAACTCCGCCTCCGACAGGCGCAGGGTGATGCCACCCCAGGTGAGGCTCTTGCCACCCACCTGGCGTCCCCGGGTCCACAGGAAGGGGGCGTCCGGCGGCGTGCTGTAAGGGTTCTGCCGCTCGTCGGTGAACAGCTCGGGGTTGTGTTTCCAGAACCCTGGATGGTGCCGCTGCAGGCGTTGTCGGCCGCTGCTCAGGTGGGCGAGGCGGCGCAGGCTGTTGAGTGGCTCGCTGCCCAGGGCCCGTCGGGCGGAGAGCTCTGGCCCCGCCTCGAGCACCAGCACCCGCAGGCCTGCTTCTGCCAGCACCATGGCGGCCACCGATCCATTGGCCCCCGCCCCCACCACCACAGCGTCCCAGGGGGTCTCGCTGCCGGTTGAGGGGGATGGGGCGGCGGACATCGGCAGGCGAACCGGTGCCGGCATCATGCAGGAGCGGCGGCAGGCCGCGGCAGGCCACAGCGACGGCGCAGGGCCTCCATCAGCCGGGGCACGGCATCGGGCTGACCCTGGAGATAAAAGGCCTCCTGTTCGGCCAGCCGATGGTGGTGGTAACGGGTGGTGAGGATGCCACCGATCTCCTGGCGCACCACCGGCGGCATTGGCGGCAGCCGCCAGCCGATCGCTGTCACCTTGCCGGTCGGGCAGCTCTGGACCGCATGCACCGCCTCGTGGAGGAAGGTCTGACGGGCGATGCCCAGCTCGAAGCTGATCGGGGCGATCCAGATCCGTCGCGACCCGGCCTCAAACAGTCCGTAGGCCCCCCGCAGCGGCGGTGCGCTGATCTGCAGCCTGAAGCCGAACCGCTGCAGCTCCCGAACCAGAGGCTGCAGGTCCGCGGGCAGGGCACCAAGGGGTTTCGGCGCCAGGGGGGACTCCGCCACCTGAACATGGATCGCATCCGGCTGGGGGGGAAGGGCCGGCAGCATGACCTGGGTCGGGGGGGGTTCGGGGCCATAAAACAACAACCCCCCAGCCGGTGGCTGGAGGGTTGCTGGATGAAAACCCTTTGCAGGGCTTCGAAGTTGGTGGCGGGGAGGAGATTTGAACTCCTGACCTTCGGGTTATGAGCCCGACGAGCTACCAGACTGCTCTACCCCGCGTTGCACCATGTAATTGTATCAGCCGATGCCCCCGGCTCAGGGGCGGGCGCCGTCGAAACGGAGCTCGCCGATCACCTCCAGGCGCAGATGGTCGGCGGGGGCCAGGTAGCGCTGGCGCAGGTCCACCAGGGTGGTGGGGGTGAGCCATTCGAGCTGTTCCAGCAGGTGCAGGGCCACGGCCTGCTTGGCGCGCCTCGCCCCGTCATCGACCTTGATGGCCACCCCCATACCTTCGCCCACCCGGCTCAGGCACTGGATGCCCTCCGCCCCACCCTTGCTCAGCACCTGGCCGTGGCCCAGGCGCATCACTTCGGTGTCGAACGCCCCTTCGCCGGCGATCAGTTCGGGGTGGGCGAGCATCGCCCGGCTGAGCCGCTCCAGGTCGGCCTGCTCCCCGCCACCGAGATGGGCGAACAGCAGCGCCATCTGGGCCAGCTGCAACTGCAGGGTGGGGGCGCCGCAGTCGTCCCGGGCGCTGATCAGCTCGGCGCCCGGCAGCCCCAGCAGTTCCCCGACCCGCTTGATCACCGCCTGCTGCAGGGGATGGTCGCTCTGCAGATAGCTCTCGAGGGGCCAGTGCATCTGCCGGCAGGCGGCCAGGAAGGCCGCGTGCTTGCCGGAGCAGTTGTGCTGCAGCGGGCTGCTGCCCCCGGCGGGGGTCGGGCACTGGAGGTCCTCGGTGTCGAGCTCGGCCCCCCAGAGCAGCTTGAACGCCTCCCGGGCCTGCTGGGCAGTGCCGGCATGGGAGGCGCAGGCGATCGCCAGGCCCCGCTCCCCGGCCCCCATCCGATCGGCGGCACCGCTGCCCACGAAGACAGTGGCCTGGAAGGGCTTGAGGGCGGAGCGCACGAAGCTCAGCTGCTGCGGGTCGCCGGCTCGCATCAGCACCCGACCCCGCTGGTCGCAGACCACCGCATGCACCCGGTGCCGGGATTCGACGATGCCGTTGCGCAGCAGGCGGACCTCCAGGGGGGGAATGCCGGGGCGGGCCGGGCCGGCGAAACTGGAGGACAGGGTCATGGTGGTGCGAGCAGGTCCGTGGAGGCCGACCTCAGAGAGCCTGGCAGAGCCCCGTCCCGAGCAGCATCAGGGCAACGGCGACGGCGATGGCCTGGCGCAGGCGGGCCAGCACCGGCTGCACCTGGTGGCGGGCCACCAGCAGATCCTGCTGGCGCCAGGTGATCGGCTTTTCCCACACCTGGCCGTCGTACCAGCCCGATTCCTCGTACTCCACCCGCTCAGACACCAGCCGCTTCTGCACGTAGGTCCAGCCGAGCCATTGGCGCAGCAGCAGAAACAGCGGCAGCAGAACGGCGGCGGCCCCGGCGGCGATCACCAGCCGGGGGGGATCGTGGCGCAGGGGGATGCTGCCCCCCGCCACCAGCAGCGCCAGGGGCAGGGACAGCAACCAGGTGATGGTGAGGGCGCGCCAAAGGGCTGCGGGGCCAGCGGCGGGCCAGCGAAAGAACCAGGAGTGGCTGAGCTGGTCGTATTCCTGCAAGGGGCGCTGGGCCGGGGGCACCGGACAGGGGGTGTCCTGGCTGGGCAGGCTGGGAATGCCGGCGGCCATCTGAGCTCCCCTCAGCCGCCGACCTGACTGCCGCCGCTCACCTCGATCGGTGTGCCGACGAAGCGCTCCTGCTCGCCATGGCCCCAGAAGGCTTCGAGGTCGTAGTAGCTGCGTTCTTGGGGGGTCAGCACATGAACGATCAGTTCGCCGTAATCGAGCAGCACCCAGCGGCCTTCACTCTGGCCTTCCCGCCGCAGCGGCAGGCGGGCCGCATCGGTTTCGAGCCGGTCTTCCACCGAGCGGGCGATGGCCCGCACCTGCACATCGCTGAGGCCGCTGCAGATCACGAAGAAGTCGGCCAGGGACGACACTTCATCCACCCGGATCAGGCGGATGTCGACCGCCTTGCGGTCATCGCAGGCCTCGGCGGCGAGCAGGGCGAAGTCGCGACTATCCATAGACGTTCTCACTGGTGACCGACTGGCGGGAACCCTGTTGCTGCGCCATTTCGGCACGGGCCTTGCCGGCACTCTTGCGCAGGGCCTCGAGGCGGTCTTCGTAGAAGGTGCGGCGCCGCTTCTTGCGGGTCTGGTCGACGAGCTCCTTGAGGGCACCCCCCAGGCTCTTGTAGGCATTGGGCAGGCTGTAGCCGAAGCGACAGGCCAGGTCGATGGCCCGCTCGTCGGCCAGGATCGCGTCCTGCAGACGCTTTTCAGAGTTGTTCTTTAGATAGAGGCGATAACCGGCGAAGCCCGACAGGCCGAGGGCCATCACCAGCAGCAGACCGTCCTGCACCCAGAGTTCGCCGATGGCGCCGCCCAGGCCGATGGCCAGCGCCGCCATCTCCCAGCCATCGCGGGGGATCGCATCGTTCTGGATGCGGCCCACCTCGTGCCAGAAGAGCAGGTTGCGGTGATCCAGGGCCAGACCATCCCATTTCTCGAGATCCACCTGGATCTCCACTTCGTCACGGCCGATCTCTTCGATCGTCACGAGGGGGGGATCGACGGAGGCGGCCGCTTCCACGAACACCCAGCTCTGCATCTCAGGGGGCAGCATCCCCTTCAGGCGCTGGAGTTCGCTCATCGGCGGCGTCTCGGGCAGTAGGTATCCACTCAGATTAGCGATTGCCTGCGGTTCCAGAGGTCCGCACCGGCCGGTCGGGACGGCGACCGTGAGAGGCTGGGCGGGTTTGCCCGACCACGCCCTATGCCCCGCCGCACGGATCTGAGGCGCATCCTGCTGCTGGGGTCGGGACCGATCGTGATCGGTCAGGCCTGCGAATTTGACTATTCCGGCACCCAGGCCTGCAAGGCCCTGCGGGCCGAGGGCTACGAGGTGGTGCTGGTGAATTCCAACCCGGCCTCGATCATGACCGACCCGGACCTGGCGGATCGCACCTACATCGAGCCCCTGACCCCCGAGGTGGTGGCCCGGGTGATCGCGGTGGAACGCCCCGATGCCCTGCTGCCCACCATGGGCGGCCAGACCGCCCTCAACCTGGCCGTTGCCCTGGCCGAGAACGGCACCCTGGCCGCCTATGGGGTCGAGCTGATCGGCGCCGACCTGGCGGCGATCCGCAAGGCGGAGGACCGCTTGCTGTTCAAGGAGGCGATGGCCCGCATCGGCGTGGCGGTCTGCCCGTCGGGGATCGCCAACGACCTTGAGGAAGCCATCCGCGTCGGCGAGGACATCGGCACCTACCCGCGCATCATCCGGCCCGCCTTCACCCTGGGGGGATCCGGCGGCGGCATCGCCTATAACCCCGAGGAATTCCAGGCCTTCTGCAAGAGCGGCCTGGAGGCCAGCCCCGTCTCCCAGATCCTGATCGAGAAGTCGCTGCTCGGCTGGAAGGAGTTCGAGCTCGAGGTGATGCGTGACACCGCCGACAACGTGGTGATCGTCTGCTCGATCGAGAACCTCGATCCGATGGGGGTCCACACCGGCGATTCGATCACCGTTGCCCCTGCCCAGACCCTCACCGACCGGGAATACCAGCGCCTCCGCGACCAGTCGATCGCCATCATCCGCGAGATCGGTGTGGACACCGGCGGCAGCAACATCCAGTTCGCCATCAACCCCGCCAACGGTGACGTGGTGGTGATCGAGATGAACCCCCGCGTCAGCCGCAGCTCGGCCCTGGCCAGCAAGGCCACCGGCTTCCCGATCGCCAAGATCGCCGCCCGGCTGGCGGTGGGTTACACCCTCGACGAGATCGTCAACGACATCACCGGCGCCACCCCGGCCTGCTTCGAGCCGACGATCGACTATGTCGTCACCAAGATCCCCCGCTTCGCCTTCGAAAAGTTCCGCGGTTCACCGGCGGTGCTCACCACCTCGATGAAGTCGGTGGGGGAAGCGATGGCCATCGGCCGCAGCTTCGAGGAATCCTTCCAGAAGGCGCTGCGGTCCCTGGAAACGGGCCATGCCGGCTGGGGCTGCGACCGCCCCGACCATCCCCTGGATCCAGCCGATCTGGAGCGCCAGCTGCGTGTCCCCTCCCCCGACCGGATCCATGCGGTGCGTGCCGCCATGGTCGCCGGCCGCAGCGATGACGAGATCCACCGGCTCAGCGCCATCGATCCCTGGTTCCTGGCCAAGCTGCGCCGGATCCTGGAGATCGAGAACGGCCTGCTGCGGGGGCGTTCCCTGGAGGCCATCGACGCTGGGGCCTTCCTGGAGCTCAAGCAGACCGGCTTCTCCGACCGCCAGATCGCCTGGGCCACCGGCAGCGACGAGCTGGCCGTGCGCCGGCGGCGGCAGGCCCTGGGGGTGCGGGCCGTCTTCAAGACCGTCGACACCTGCGCCGCCGAGTTCGCCTCCTCCACGCCCTACCACTACGCCACCTACGAGCGGCCCCTGGAGCGGCTGGAGGCCGACGGTTCCCTCACCGTGCTTGCCCCCGAGGACGAGGTGACCCCCGAGACCCGCCGCAAGGTGATGATCCTGGGCGGTGGGCCCAACCGCATCGGCCAGGGCATCGAATTCGACTACTGCTGCTGCCACGCCTCCTTCGCCCTGCGGGCGGCCGGCTTCGCCACGGTGATGGTCAACAGCAACCCGGAAACCGTCTCCACCGATTACGACACCAGCGACCGCCTCTACTTCGAGCCCCTCACCCTGGAGGACGTGCTCAACGTCATCGAGGCGGAGAAACCCGAGGGGGTGATCGTCCAGTTCGGTGGCCAGACGCCCCTGAAGCTGGCGCTTCCCCTGCTGCGCTGGCTGGAGAGCGAGGAGGGCCGCGCCACCGGCACCCGGCTCTGGGGCACCTCCCCGGAATCGATCGACCGGGCCGAGGACCGGGAACAGTTCGAGGCGATCCTGCGCCAGCTGGACATCCGCCAGCCCCGCAACGGCCTGGCCCGCACCGATGGCGAGGCCCGGGCGGTGGCGGCGGCCGTGGGCTACCCCGTGGTGGTGCGTCCCAGCTACGTGCTCGGGGGCCGGGCCATGGAGGTGGTCTTCGACGAGGAGGAACTCAACCGTTACATGGTGGAGGCGGTGCAGGTGGAACCCGACCACCCGGTGCTGATCGACCAGTACCTGGAGAACGCCATCGAGGTGGATGTCGATGCCCTGTGCGATCGGGAGGGGACGGTGGTGATCGGTGGGCTGATGGAGCACATCGAGCCGGCGGGGATCCACTCCGGCGACTCCGCCTGCGCCCTGCCCTCGGTGTCCCTGGCGTCCGGGGCCCTGGCCACGATCCGCCGCTGGAGCCGGGATCTGGCCCTGGCCCTGGAGGTGCGCGGCCTGATCAACCTGCAGTTCGCCGTGCAGAACGATGGCGCCGGCAACGAAACCGTGTTCATCATCGAAGCCAACCCACGGGCCTCCCGCACCGTCCCCTTCGTGGCCAAGGCCACCGGCGTGCCCCTGGCCAAGATCGCCAGCCAGCTGATGGCCGGCCGCACCCTGAAGGAGCTGGGCCTGCTGGCCGAGCCCCAGCCGCCGCGCCAGACCGTGAAGGAGGCGGTGCTGCCCTTCAAGCGCTTCCCCGGCGCCGACACCCTGCTGGGACCGGAGATGCGCTCCACCGGCGAGGTGATGGGGATCGCCGCCAGCTTCGGCCTGGCCTACGCCAAGGCCGAACTCGCCGCCGGTGAACCCCTGCCCACCGCCGGCACCGTGTTCCTCTCCACCCACGACCGCGACAAGCCCGCCCTGGTGCCGGTGGCCCGGAATCTTCTGGCGGCCGGCTTCGCCCTCACCGCCACCGCCGGCACCGCGGCGATGCTGGCCGAAGCGGGCCTGGCGGTGGAGCCGGTGCTCAAGGTGCATGAGGGCCGCCCCAACATCGAGGATGCGATCCGCTCCGGCCTGGTGCAGCTGATCGTGAACACGCCGGTGGGGCGCCAGGCCGCCCACGACGACCGCTATCTGCGCCTGGCGGCCCTCGACTACGCAGTACCGACAGTGACGACGATGGCGGCGGCCAGGGTGGCGGTGGAGGCCATTGCCGCCCTGCAGCAGCAGCAGCAGGTGGAGGTGGCCGCCCTGCAGGACATCCACCCACCCTGGGTAGGGTGATCTCCCGATCGTCCCTTTCCCCCGTGACCAGCACCCTGGCCGCCCAGCCCGTCGCCCCCGGCACCGACCTGCGCGACGTCTTCCGCGCCGCTTATGAGAACCGCTACACCTGGGAGCCGGGCTTTGGCGGCTATGGCGGCCGCTGCGTCTGGGCGCAGGACGACCGGTGCCTTGAAGGCACCTTCCAGGTCGGCGCCGACCTCAAGGCGGCGGTGGAGGGCATCGCCGATGAAGAGGTGCACAAGGCCGTCGCCTCCCAGCTGTGGGAAGTGGCCATCCACCGGGTGCGCCGCCCCTTCGAGCAGACCCACGGAGCCAACACCTTCACCGCCGGTGACACCGATGCGGTGGGCACCGAGGTGATCATGGGCGGCAAGGCCGAAGGCGACCGCTACCGCATCAAGGACAACGTGGTGACGATGGTGCACCGCCACATCCACGGCACGGTGGTGACGATCTTCACCGAAAGCACCACCGACACCGGCAGCGGCTACCTGAGCCACAGCTACACCAGCCGCTACAGCGACCCCGCCACCGGTGAGGCCCGCGGCGGCACCAGCCGCTTCACCGATACCTTCTTGCCCCTGGCGGGCGTGGGCCCCTGGGTGCTGAGCGAGCGGGTGGTGGAGACGGCCGCCCACGGCGACACGCCCGCCGGCCGCCAGGTGTTCCGTTTCGAGGATCTGGCCCCCCTGGGCTGATCCCCGGCGGCCTCAGGCCGGCTCGTCCAGGGGCGGAATCCCCTGCAGCCGCTCGTTCAGCTGCATGGCCATGGCCTGGCGGCCCACCGCCAGCACCTTGAGAGTGTCCTCGTGCATGCGCAGCTGGGCATCGGCCACCTGCATCCCCCGCACCATCTCCTTGACGTCGTCGGGCAGGCCGTTGAGGTCGTAACGCTTGCCCTCGAAGGTCAGCACGGGCGGTTGCTGGCTGGGAGTTTCCAAGGTGGGGAGGCGCAATTCGGAGTGAGCCTAGGTGGCCGACTCAGGCCTCCAGGCGGATGAACTGGCGTTCGCACAGCTCCCGGTAGCGGCCGCCGCTGGCCATGAGTTCGTCATGGCTGCCCTGCTGGACGATGCGGCCGCCGTCGAGCACCACGATCAGATCGGCCTCCTGCACGGTGGCGAGCCGGTGGGCGATCACCAGCACGGTGCGACCGGCCATCGCCTGCTGCAGGCCCTGCTGCACCGCCTCTTCGGCCTCCGCATCCAGGGCGCTGGTGGCCTCATCCAGCAGCATCACCGCCGGGTTGCCCAGCACGGCCCGGGCGATCGCCAGCCGCTGCAGCTGGCCGCCGGAGAAGTTGCTGCCCCGTTCCTCGAGGCGACTGTCGTAGCCGCCGGGGAGGCTTTCGATGAAGTCCGCCGCATTGGCCAGCCGGGCGGCCTGGCGGATCTGTTCGCTGCTGGCGGGGCGCCCGAAGGCGATCGCCTCGGCCACCGTGCCCGAAAAGACGCTGCTCTGCTGGGGCACCAGGGCCACGGCGCGGCGCAGGTCCCGGGCCCGCAGGTCGGCCAGGTTCTGGCCATCGAGCAGCACCCGGCCGTTCTGGGCGGTGTTGAAGCGCAGCAGCAGCGAGAACAGGGTGCTCTTGCCGGCACCGGAGGGACCCACCAGGGCCACCACCTGGCCCGGAAGGATGTGGAGATCGAGCTGGCGCAGCACCGGGTTGCCGCCCCCGTAGCCGAAGCTCACCCCCTCCAGCCGAAGCTCACCGGACACAGCTCCCAAGGGCCTGGCGTCGGCGTGGTCGGGCGGCTCCACCGGCTCGTTTTCGATCGCCCGCAGCCGCTTCAGCGAGGCCTGGCCCTGCTGGAATTCGTTGAAGTTGGTGGTGAGGTGGGAGATCGGATCGATCAGCATCAGCAGGGCCGCCACGTAGCTGCTGAACCCCTGGCTGTCGAGGCCGCCGGCCTTGATCCGCGCCGCCCCGATCAGCAGCACCGAGAGGATGCCCGCCGCTTCGATGAACCCCACCACCGGGTGCTGCAGGGCCAGCAGTTCCAGGGTGCGGTAGCGGGCGCGGCGGTGCAGGTCGATCTCGGTGTCGAACCGCTGCTGCAGCCAGGGTTCCGCCGCGAAGGCCCGCACCAGGGGCAGGCCGCCGATCGCTTCACCCAGCAGGGCCGCCAGATCGCTGACCTGCTTCTGGCTGCGCTCGGCGGCGTTCATCACCCGGGCCCCGAAGGCGCTCACCATCAGGGCCACCAGCGGGGCCAGCAGCAGGGTGGCCATGGCCAGGGGCCAGTCGAGCCAGATCATGTAGCCCAGCACCACGACCAGCTGCAGGGCGCTGGGGGTGGTGTCCTGGATCGTCTTGTAGATCACCTCCCCCACCCGGTCGGCGTCTTCGGTGAGCCGGTAGGTGAGATCGCCGGCGGAGAGTTTCTCGAGGGCGCCGAAGTCGAGCCGCTGCAAGCGGGCGAACAGCTGTCGCCGCAGCTCCTGGCTGACCCGCAGGGCCGGACCCGCCAGCAGGGTGTCCTGCCCGAACTGGGCGATCTTCTGCACCAGGAAGACCGCCAGGGCGGCGGCCACGCTGCGCAGCACCTTGCTGAAATCGCCCGCGCCGATGGCCGGGATCAGCTGGCCCGCCAGCCAGGCCAGCAGGGGCCAGCAGCCCACGAACACGAGCATGCACAGCCCCCCGAGCAGCAGGGCTCGCCGATGGGGCTTCAGCAGCGGCCAGAGTCTGCGGAAGCCGGCCGGCGAGGGTGCAAGCATCGACGAACCCTATCAGCGCTCTCCGGGCGTCCCCTGACGGTGAAGCTGGATCAGTTCCTCAAATGGCAGGGCCTCGTCGGCACCGGCGGCGAGGCCAAGCAGCGCATCCAGCGCGGCGATGTGACCGTGAACGGCACGATCGAGACCCGGCGCGGTCGCCAGCTGGCCCCTGGTGACGCCGTGGCCATCGACGGCCATGAGGTGCTCATGCTCTCCCCCCGTCTGGGCCGTGGGGGCGATGGCGGCATCACGCCTTAACCTGCCTCGAATGTCGCTGCCGGGAGACCACGTGCGCAAGGCCGTCATCGCAGGCAACTGGAAGATGCACATGACCTGCGCCCAGACGCGGGCGTTTGCGTCCATCTTCCGGCCCCTGATCGCCGATCTGCCCGACGACCGTGAGGTGGTGCTGGCCCCGCCGTTCACGGCCATCCCCACCCTTTGCCGGCACCTGGCCGGCGCCGGCGTCGCCATCGCCGGCCAGAACGTCCACTGGGAGGAGAGCGGCGCCTACACCGGCATGATCTCCGCCCCGATGCTCCTGGAGCACGGGGTCACCCACGCGATCGTGGGCCACAGCGAGCCGCGCAAGTATTTCAGTGAAACCGACGAGCAGATCAACCTGCGGGCCCGCACCGCCCAGAAGACGGGGCTGATTCCGATCCTGTGCGTGGGCGAGAGCGACGACCAGCGCGAAGCCCGTGAAACCGAGCGGGTGATCCACCGCCAGGTGGAGCAGGGGCTGGAGGGTGTCGACCCCCTGCGCCTGATCGTGGCCTACGAGCCCATCTGGGCGATCGGCACCGGCAAGACCTGCGCCGCCGACGAGGCCAACCGCATCTGCGGCCTGATCCGCGGCTGGGTGGGCCACCCGGAGGTGGTGGTGCAGTACGGCGGTTCGGTCAACCCCGCCACCATCGACATGCTGATGGCCCAGAGCGACATCGACGGCGTGCTGGTGGGTGGCGCCTCCCTCGATCCGGTCAGCTTCGCCCGCATCGCCAACTACCAGGTGCCGGTGCCGGCCTGACCGCCGCTCCCAACCCCGTGGCTGTCGCCCCGTCTGTCGCCCTACCACCCGGTTTCCGCTGGGGGGATCGGACCCTCGTGATGGGGGTCCTCAACCTCACGCCCGATTCCTTCAGTGACGGCGGCCGATTCGAGGCCCCCGAAGCGGCGCTGCGGCGGGCCCGGCTGCTGCATCGCCAAGGAGCCGACCTACTCGACCTGGGGGGGCAGAGCACCAGGCCCGGGGCGCCCGAGGTCGGTGCCCAGGTGGAGATCGCCCGGGTGCTGCCCGGCCTGGTGCGGATCCTGGCGGCCCTGCCCCCCCCGGCGGCCGGAGGGCCCCTGCTCTCGATCGACACCTTCCTCGCCCCGGTGGCCGAAGCGGCCCTGGCGGCCGGCGCCCACTGGATCAACGACGTCAGTGCCGGCCGCCGTGATCCCGCCCTGCTGACGGTGGTGGCGGCCGCGGACTGCCCCTGTGTGCTGATGCACAGCCGCGGCGACAGCCGCACCATGGACGCCCTGGCCCGCTATGGCGACGTGGTGGCCGAGGTGCGTGATGAGCTGCTGCGCGCCACCGACCGGGCCCTGGCGGCGGGGGTGCGTCCGGAGCGGATCCTCTGGGATCCGGGGCTGGGTTTCGCCAAGACCACCGCCCATAACCTCGCCCTGCTGCGGGGGCTGTCCCTGCTGCGGGCGGAGGGTTTTCCCCTGCTGGTGGGGCCCTCCCGCAAGCGGTTCGTCGGCGAGGTGCTGGCTGAGCCCCGCCCCCGGGCCCGCCTCTGGGGCACCGCGGCCGTCTGCGGCCAGGCCATCGCCGCCGGTGCCGATGTGCTGCGGGTGCACGATGTCGGGCCGATCGTGCAGACGGCCCGCATGGCCGATGCCCTCTGCCGCCCCTGATCCCGTCCGGCCGATCAGTCCGGCAGTTCCTCCTGCCGTCCCGTCAGCAGGGTCTGCACCATCAGCCGCAGGGTCGTCCGGTTGCCGCCGGCGGCCCGCCAGCTTTCCAGCCACTGGAGCAGCGGCGAGGTCGTCTCGGCGCCATCGCTCTGGCCGATGCCCAGCCGTTCCAGGAAGGCGCTGGCATCGTCGAGGCAGGAGCCCCCCTTGCCGAAGCCATCCAGCAACGGATCGAGGGCGGCCAGCAGGGTCTCCAGTTCGGCGGTGCTCAGCTCCGGCAGAGGCTCGATCATCGAAGCAGGCTGGGGCGGCGTTGCCGCTCATCGTCCCCAGCATGACGCCTGGACGGCGTTTTCCCGCCGGCCCGCGGCGGCCCGCGGCGGCCGCTCGCCGCCAACGCCCCTAGGCTGGTTCCAGCACAGCGCCGCAGCTGCTCCCACCGTGCTGAAACTCTGCCTGCAGCTGCTCGTCTGCGTCACCATCGCCCTGCGTTGCATGGTGATCTTTGGCCATCTGCGCAAGCTCTGGATGGCGGACGGACTGGCCGGCGAATTCCGGCGTGAGCTGCGCCGGCGCGGCCTGCTGATGACCCCTCCGGCCCTTTCCAGCGACGCGCGCGCCCTGCCCCATCGCGCCGATCCGTGAGGCCGATCAGCGCCGCCTGGAGGGGGCGCCTGCCAGGTGATGCACGGCGTGGATCACGACGCCCCAGAGGTCCGCGCCACCGCCATTGCTGCTGCCACTGGCATCGCCGCCGCTCCCTTCGTCGCTGACGAGCACCAGGGGCGGACTGGTGCCGTCGCTGGCCACCAGCCACAGGCCGTTGCCGCGGCGGGCCAGGCGCCGCAGCAGGAAGGCGCCGGCATGCACCGCCACCACCACCATGCCGGGCCGGGGATCGACGCTGCGGTCGATCACCAGCAGGTCACCGTCGACGATGCCGTCCCCTCGCATGGCATCGCCGCTGACGCGCATGAAGAAGGTGGACAGCGGACGGGGGATCAGTTCCACGTTGAGATCGATGCGGCCCTCCACGTAGTCGTCCGCGGGGCTGGGGAAGCCGGCGCTGACGGCTTCGGTGGCCAAAAGACAGAGGAGCGCCGCGGCTCCCTGCCGTGGGGGCAGCGGCACCTGGGGAGGGAGGGAACGCATCAGCCCACGACAGTACGAATGTTCTACTCCAGTCGGCCCCTGCCGCGGGATCATCGGCGGCGACCCCCTGCCGTCAGGCCATGGCTTCCAGCCCGGAGGCGTTGATCGCCCGCTTCGCCCTGCAGCCCCACCCGGAGGGGGGCTGGTACCGGGAGCTGCACCGCGCCGGACTCACGGTGATCGTCTTCCTGCTGACGGAGGGGCAGCGGCTGCCGCCGCAGGGAGGCACGGCCGAACGGCTGATCCTCGGTCCCTTCACCGCTGCAGACGCCGCCGGTGAGGCCACCGATGCTCCGGAGCCGGGCCCGCTGCAGGTCGTACCGGCGCTCTGGTGGCAGGCGGCCCGCAGCCGGGGGCGATGGAGCCTGGTGCACTGCTGCGTGGGGCCGGGTTTTTCGTTCGAGGATTTTCGTCTGATGGCCGATCTCCCGCCGGCCGAGTGGCCGGCTGGCGCCGATCCGGCACTGCTCTAGCCCGTTCCGCCACCATGGGGCCGTGGTGGATCGGGAGAGGGATGGGCTGTCCGAAGTGCGGCAGTTGGGCCGTGCGCGCCGACCGCAGCCTGGCGGGTCGCATGGTCTGCGCCCGCTGTGGCGAGCCGCTGGGGATCGGCAGGGCCCGTCGGATCGCCAGCGGCACGCGCCGCCGGGGGCAGGGGCGTGGCAACGCCCTGGCCCTGCCCCGTCGCTGGGGCCTGTGGCTGATGCTGGGGTCCCTGCTCACGGTGTCGGCGTTGCTGGCCAGCGTTCCGGAGCGCCCGAGCCGGCCGCTGGAGCGCCGCGGCGCCGACCTGACGCAGGGCCCGCAGCGGCTGCGGCCCGGTGATCCTGGCGGCTTCGGGCTTGTCGCTATCCGCTGACAGAAGCGATCCCACCCTGATCCCATCGGCGATCATGGGATGTAACGATTCTTGAAATAGCCATGGCCAGGACCAACCCGTTCGCGAACCTGGCCGACCTCAGCATGCGCCAGTTGCGCGAGCTGGCCAGGACCCTCGGGATCCGGCGCTACAGCGCCCAGGACAGGGACGGTCTGGCCGAGGCCATTGCTGATCACTCGGGCGAGGCCGGTGCTGTGCTTCCGGAAGCTTCAGCGCCGGCGGGACAAACGGTCGCGGCCCTGGAGGCGGACATGCTCCCGGCCCCCCGACCCGCTGCCGAGACCCGCGTCGTCTTCCTGCCCCGCGATCCCCAGTGGGCCTATGTCTTCTGGGACATCTCCGAGGACGACCGCTCCGATGCTCTCCATGCCGGCGCCTCCCAGCTCTGCCTGCGCGTCGCCGACGTGACCGGCCTGGCCGGTGGTTCGGCCCACCCCCACACCCTCCAGGAGGTGGTGGTCGACAGCCATGCCACCGAGTGGTACCTGCCCGTCCCCCTCTCCGACCGCGACTACCGGGTCGAGCTCGGCTACCGCAAGGGCGCTGGCG
>Ga0247843_1002266_pt1 | contig 35790 bp, 33 predicted proteins | sample LaCruzMarch2017__FD_192420 | JGI IMG/M metagenome (GOLD analysis project Ga0247843, IMG submission 192420) | Freshwater microbial communities from meromictic Lake La Cruz, Castile-La Mancha, Spain - LaCruzMarch2017_8m | ecosystem: Environmental > Aquatic > Freshwater > Lake | place: Spain... | reverse complement strand
TGGGAAACAGTATAGCGTTCAATTAAGACGGTGGTTGATTATGGGCTTGCGAATAGAAACTGGGATGGTGTTGAGCAAATTGGGATTGATGAGATATCAGTATTTAAAGGTCATCGTTACCTAACATGCGTTTATCAAATAGACAAAGGTATGCGCCGCCTGCTTTGGTGTGGTAAAGATCGTAAAGCCAAAACTCTTCTACGTTTTTTCAGAGACTTTGGCAAAGAGCGTTGTGATAAGTTGCAGTTTGTGTGCAGTGATATGTGGAAACCATATCTTAAAGTGATTAAGAAAAAGTGCGTCAATATCCTTGATAGATTCCATATTGCTAAAAAACTTAATGAGGCGGTCGATCAAGTTCGTCGAGACGAGGTGAAAGAACTCAAAGATGCGGGTAATGACAATGTGCTTGAAAAATCCAAGTATATCCTGTTGAAGCGTCCTGAAAACCTTAGCGACAAGCAATCTGGTCGCTTAGAAGAGCTGGTCAAAATTAATTTATCATCCATCAAGGCCTATTTGCTTAAAGAGGATTTTCAGGGATTTTGGTCAATGAGATACAAATCATGGGCTGGTAAATTTTTAGAGGACTGGGCTGATATGGCTATGGAGTCCGAACTCAAACCAATGCAAAAAGTTGCCAAAATGTTACGCAGTCATAAGGGGCTTATTTTGAACTGGTTTAGTGTGCCTGGAGGGCTATCATCAGGCCCTGTAGAGGGCCTAAATAACAAGGCAAAACTCACCATCAAAAAGGCATACGGCTTTAAAACACTGGACTGCTTACAGATAGCGCTCTATCACCAGCTTGGTAGACTTGAGGAGCCACCATCTACCCATAGATTTTGCTGAAGAGCCAATAAAATAAAGAAAAAAAATAAAGAATAGAATTAAAGAATCCCCTAATGATGAGGAAAGTCCCCTAAAACCTCAATCGGTACGGCGGGAGAAATATAATGGTATGGGCCGTTAGGCGTATGGGCATCAAGTGTCATATCGTAACTACCGGAAGGTAACCCGGGTAATCCAGCTACAATAAACTCAGCACAACAACTCTCGCCAGCGGATAAAGTCACTGTCGCGGATGGGCATAAAGCGTAGGACCCGCAATTGGATAATAAGTCCATACCGAAGATCGGTTCTATTCTGAATAAACTCGGAACCACCGCTGATCCATCACGTACGCGTAAGATAACGAGATCAAGGTTTAATTGCAGGGTCCGTACACCCTCATCAACAGTCACAACAAAATCCACTATCCCGGGTTTGGCGTCTGTAATAATTGAATCACTACCTGGAAGAAAATTGATGCTTACAGGTGCTAATCCGATGTTGCCTGGCAAGGCTCTTAATGGCGGAGAGCTAGATTCAAGTGTTGCGTCCAATGGCCATGCGTATCCCCATAAAGAAAAAAAGGATAATATTATAAAAGATAGGTATTTCATCGGTGAGCTCCCTTAAGCTAAATACGTCAATTGAAAACGTAGTTGGTTGGTATACAGATGAGACAAGACCAAGGTTTCGGCAGTTGTCTCATCTAGAGTGGTTCCTAAGGAAGCGCTGCCTAAATCAGCAAATTGATAACCAACACCAATGCGCATATGGGAATTAATGGTGTAATCAGAGCCTAATCCAACACCCCAGGAAAATGACGTCTGTCTGTTGTTGCTAAAAGGTGACATCGGTAAAACACCTTGAACGAGAAGTATCTCCTGATAAGCACTCGCCTGGTTAAATGCAGCGCCTACCTCACCTGATACATAAGGTCTAATTGCTTTATGCTGGGGGAGCATGCCTAACAATTTACCGGCTGCCATCACCCTTCCATGTTGCACTTGATAACTGTAACTTAAATCTTCAAACTTCGGCAAAGCAAATTGCCATACATTGCCCTGGGAGGTGATAACAGTATCCCCAAAACCTGCAACACCCAATTGTGCTGAAAATTGCTCCGACAATGTCCGCTCAACACCTAAAAAAAGACCGCCATCAAAAACCGCTTGGGTTTGGCTGCCATTGGTGTAATGATTTTGAAATGGAGGCAATAGTGTTAACGTTTGAGATTGTCCGCTCTGAACAAAATCAGGACCTATAGAGACTGTCGCTAATGCACGGTATTGTGGTGACTCAAAGGGACTTAAGCTCTGTGCTAAAGTAGCAGTTGATGCTAGCATCAACAACGCTAATAATGTAGAGCTCGTCTTCCTTGTAACAACACCCATGCAACACCGTCCTTGTGTAGATTGCGTTTATAAAAACAATACCATAGCAAAAAAGAAAGAAAGCTGTCAATCAGCATCTTATAGGGACCACCTTGTTGCACCTTAATGGACCCAGTAAAACTGGTCGCAAAATCATATCAGACAAGGTGTATTTTATATTAATTTTACTCGTGTTGACGGCGACATAAAAACGCGGAAATATGGCGCAGCTTTATGTCAAAATCTAGAGCATATAGCTGATATTATATAAAGCCAATTTGTAACGAAGGCTTTGGTCTCGAAACTGCCGTGCCCACAGTGTCAATGGCCATTAATTTTGCTCCACCCTAGGTAAATTTTTTTGTGCATTAAGGGGTTTCCGGCCATCTGGACCTGAAACCCCTATAACAGGGGTGAAATTTTTAATGGCAGTATCTTCAAATAGGGTTATGGTTATCACGTTAAGCGCAAATCAAGCGCTATTGACAGTCTTTTTGATCAACAGAAATGCGTTCGTCAAATACAAAACAACCGCCTTGCCAGAGAGATTTCTCTTCGGGTGTGGTTTGTAAATAACGCAAAATACCGCCTTTTAACTGATAGACATTTTTGAAGCCAAGTTCTTTTAAATAGGCTGTTGATTTTTCGCAACGCACACCGCCGGTACAGAACATGGCAATCGGCCTATCTTTAAATTCCATTAGTTCTGATTCAACGTATTTCGGAAATGCTCTAAAATTTTCTGTTTTGGGATTAATGGCATTTTTGAAGCTTCCCAATTCAAATTCATAATCATTTCGGGTATCAATGACCAACGTATTGGGATCGGCAATGATTTGATTCCAGCTTTCACCATCCAGATGACTATCATCTTCAGGACGCGTTGCTTTCACATCCGGTATACCCATGGTCACAATTTCCTTACGAATTTTGACTTTGCTTTTTTCAAAAGCCTGAAATGTAGCCGCAGTGATTGTTGGACATAGATCAGACCAACGTTCATCTTCAGTAAATTCTTTCCAAAATTGTTCGACGATATCAGGACTGGCAGAAACTGTGCCATTCAGACCTTCATGTGCTAGAACAATAGTGCCTAAAACTTGCCACTTTTTTAATAGACATAAAAAATGAGGCTTTAGCGCTTCGCAGTCAGGCAAATCAACAAATTTATAGAATGAATATAACAAAAAATTGGACATAGATATTGTTTTGAGTTTATATAAAATATGGTACCGAGGGTGGGAATCGAACCCACATGATATCACTACCACCGGATTTTGAATCCGGCGCGTCTACCAATTCCGCCACCTCGGCATTTGCCCGTATTATAACAGAGCAATTGATGGAAGCAACTGCTGAAGACATTTATTTTTTCAAATCGATTACAAATCGATAACGAACATCTGATTTTCCGATTCGACTATAAGCTTTATTGATTTCCGATGGGGTGATAAGTTCAATCGCAGGCGTAATATCATGCATTCCGCAAAAATCCAACATTTCCTGAGTTTGTTGAATACCACCAATTAAAGAACCTGTGATTTGTTTTCGGTGCATAATCAGAGGCATTGGATTGAGTTTTATATCGGTTCCAGGTATCCCAATTATCACCAGTGCCCCATCATGCTTAAGGCACGATATATAGGCATCTAAATTTGCAATATCTGAAGCGGTCCAAATCAGTATGTCTTGAGGAGTAACCTTTTGTTCAAAGTTTTTTTCACCGGTATCAATGAAAGTATGCGCACCAAAAGCCAATGCATCGGTTTTTTTATTTTTTGAGTGACTAAATACAGTGACCTCTGCCCCCAATTGATGCGCTATTTTGACGCCCACATGCCCCAGGCCACCAAACCCAATAATACCCACTTTGCTATTTTCACCAATGTTAAAGTAACGAAGTGGAGAATAGGTGGTGATGCCCGCACAAAGTAGTGGAGCGGCTTTTGCTAAATCCATATGATCAGGAATTCGTAATACAAATTCTTCTCTGACTATGAGTTCATTGGAGTAGCCGCCATAAGTGGGTTTTTGTAGGTCATTTCTTTCATAATCATTGTAAGTGGATGTAAAACTTTGTTCGCAAAACTGTTCTTGTTGTTTTTGACAGGATGAGCATGTCTGGCAAGAGTCCACCATACAACCCACTCCTACCCTATCTCCAATTTTGAATTTTGTTACTTTTGAGCCAATATGTTTGACAACACCGGTAATTTCATGGCCTGGCACCATGGGGAAAATTTTCGGTCCCCAATCACCATTGACTTGGTGAATATCGGAATGACAAATACCACAATAATGGATATCAATAACCACGTCATGATCTTTAGGGGAGCGGCGTTGAATAATATGGGCTACGATATCCCCTTTGGCTTGAAGTGCCGCATAAGCTTGAACAGAATGCATCACAATTCCCTATGATAAAGATGTTCTTATTTCATTATCATATAACAAGTTATCTGTTTTTAGAATATATATTTTTGTATGGCTAAAGCGCATCAATTTAACAATGAATCTCTTAAGCTTCTATTTATTGACTATACTTGTAGTGAGTAAATAATTTATAGGTTGATCATAATGAAAAAGTTAATTATTCAATGTATGTTATTCAGTTTGCTGACTATGTCATGCTATGCGGAGTGTCATCGTGATGATTGCAAAAATAAGAAAGAACATTCACAGAATGCATTAACACCCTCTGAAGGCGCAGGACCAATTACGCCTTTAGGTCTTTAAGCTTCGGTAATTTCTATCATTTTTTCTAATGCTTTTCTGGCATTATCAATCACCCATTGTTGATCCTGATGATCTAGGCGTTGACGAATGCCTGTAAATTCATTAACGACATCGCCGGCTTTAACGATGTTATATCCTAGCGATTTACCCTGACGTAGAAGGTCGAGCAAAGCCACTAAATGTGGGGGATCATTTCTCGACATGGTTGCACAACCGCATCCAACATTGGAGCTGTGAGAAATATTCGCTTCAGCAACATTGACGACTTCAATACCCTTAGGTTTTCCTTGTTGTTTTAAATAGCTGACCATATGATTTTCAGTAGCTACCGCATATCGTTTGGTATTTGCTCTATCATTTAAAACCTGATCCCATATAAAAGCGGTGGACCCCATGGAGTCGGAGGCATTCATGACTAAATTAGTACATTCAGGATGGCAGACCACATGGAAACCGCGTTGTTTCCAATAATGACATTGTTCTGGAAGATAGGTGGTATGCACTGTGCATTCACTAGCAAATAATACCAGTTTTGCATCATCAAAGGCTTTTAACGTTTTAGCGTCGGTTTGTTCCAATTGATATCGCGCACCTTCGGTCCCTTTAGGCCAATAGGCGAGTTCATTAATATTGAGCCATTGAGCAACATTCTCACCCATGTGGCGATCGGGAATGAAAAGTATTTTTTTCCCTTTATGAAGCGCCCATTCAAAGATTTTTTTCACATTCGAGCTTGTGCACACAGCACCACCTTGTGCGCCTGTAAGTGCTTTCACGCGTCCCGATGTATTCATATAACAAACCGGTATAATATTGTTTTTACCATATCGCGCATTAAGTTGCTCAATGGCAGGTTCAACCATGAAATCCTTGGCAAACATCTCCATGGTACACCCTGACTTGGGGTTGGTAATATAAACCTGCTGTTGAGGATGGGCTAAAATACTAATCGATTCAGCCATGAAGTGCACAGCAGACTCGATGATGACTTTTTTTTCTGGATTTCTTGCTGCCATTAATGCCAATTGATAAGAGTCACCAATAATGCCACCGAACTCTTGAATCAGTTGAACAATTTCACCACCCATGTAGTAATGGGCTAATAATAATAAATCATCACCAAAGTATTGTTGTGCTTGGTGCATATAAGGGCGCATCCACTTTAAAATGGTGGTGAGCTTTCGATCAGGTAAGGCTTGGTATTCTTCAGCATAAGGCATAAATTCTGTTTGATACCAATCCAGCGGGTAGTCCGATTGACATACCGACATATCATAGGTGATTTGCATGTATGTTTGATTGGGTTGGTAATTGAGATGTTGTTTAAACATATGCCACTCTCTTTATATAAAACGATTTTCAGGATACATCATTCTATCAATACTATTTTTAGGATGATGACTGGTCTTGGGATAGTCTTCACGATAGTGGGTGCCGCGTGATTCTTTTCTAGCTAAAGCAGAACGGACAATGAGTTCAGAAATGCAGATAATATTTCTCAATTCCACGAGATCGGGAGTGATGAGATGCTGCCAATAATATTCTTCAATAATTTTACGACGAATCTTAACCATTTGCATTAAATCTTCCAAGCCCTCTGCGGTACGAATAATACCAGCATAAGCTGTCATCTCGTTTCTAAGACTTTTCCAGTGAGTATTAATTTGACTGGCACGCCTTTGATTAAAGGTGGTCGGAGATTGCCATGCAGAAATATCAGGGATTTTTTTAAATCCCTTGCAAGCTTCATTCAAAGAAGCATGGGCTGCATTTTTTGCCATGACAACCGCCTCCAGTAAAGAATTGCTTGCAAGACGGTTGGCACCATGTAATCCCGTGCAAGCGACTTCACCAATGGCAAAAAGACGTTTGATATCAGTTCTGCCGTCAATATCAGTCACTACACCACCACATTGATAGTGAGCCCCTGGGATCACAGGAACCATATCTTGGCTGATATCAATGCCCAGTTGGTATAAGGTTTTATAAATATGTGGAAAATGTTTTTGTAAGAATGATTTTGGTTGATGGCTAATGTCTAAATAGACAAAATGATTTTTACTTTGTTCGACTTCAGAAAATATTGCACGAGAAACGATATCACGCGTTGCCAATTCCATGTGTTTTGGGGCATAGTTTTCCATAAAGCGTTGCCCACTATCTGCATTGCGTAAAATGGCACCTTCGCCGCGCAAGGCTTCTGAAATAAGGAAATTAGTAAGTTGTGGATGGTGCAGTAAAGTCGGATGGAATTGATAAAATTCCATATTGCTAATTCGCGCCCCAGCACGATAGGCCATAGCGACACCATCGCCTGTCGCAACTTCAGGATTGGAGGTGTAACGATAGATTTTACCCGAGCCCCCAGTCGCTAATACGACGACATTGGCTAAAAATGTATGAATTTTATAGTTATTTTGGTCGAGAATATAAGCACCCAAAGCTTCACCTTGGATATCAATACGATAAGGGAGCTGTTGTACAATCAGATTGACGGCGATATGATTTTCATAAACTGTGATATTAGGATGATTTTGGATTTGAACATACAATCTGTCAATCATACTTAAGCCTGTATGATCACCGCAATTTAAGACGCGTCTGTGACTATGTCCACCTTCTTTGGCAAGATCAAATCCTCCTGTTTTATCCGTACTAAAAGGGATGTCGTATTTTTGTAGGTCATTGATGGCTTGTGGACCTTGTTGAATAATACATTCTACATGGGGACGAAAGCACAAACCCGCACCTGCTTTAAGGGTATCTTCGATGTGTTCGTTAATGGTATCGATAGGATCCATGACTGCAGCAATACCGCCTTGTGCATAAACACTGTTGCACTCGGTAGCGCTTGCTTTACAAATCATTGTGATCTTTAATTTTGGCTGCATCTCTAGCAATTGCAATGCATATTGCATACCAGCAAGTCCAGAACCAATAATTAATACATCAGATTGATAAGATGTTCCCGTTTGATTGTTCATGAAAAAGCTTTAACCAATTGCGTGGCTAAACCAATATAATTTTCAGGGGTGAGGTCTAACAGTTTTTGTTTGTTATCTGCAGGGATGTCTAGTGAATGTATAAACGTCTGCAATTGTTTTTGTGTGACCACCTGACCTCGAGTAAGATCACGGAGTTTCTCATAGGCCATTTCATCACCGAAGCGGCGCATCTCTGTTTGAATAGGTTCTGCAATAATATGCCAGTGGTTCTCTAAATCTTTAAGCAGTTGCTGTTTATCAACTTGAAGTTTGGCATTTCCTTTGGCAATCGCTTGATAGGCTATCAGTGCATAGGAAAATGCAGAGCCTATGTTTCTTAAAACGGTTGAGTCGGACAGATCGCGCTGGAGTCTAGATTGTGTCAGTTTATTTGCAAAATGGATGAACATTGCATTAGCGATTCCGAGATTACCTTCCGCATTTTCAAAATCAATGGGGTTGACTTTGTGGGGCATGGTCGATGAGCCGACCTCTCCAGATACCGTTTTTTGTTTAAAGTAACCCATGGCAATGTATTGCCACATATCTTGGCAATAATCGAGCAAGATATTATTGATGCGTAGCAATAAATGAGAAACTTCTGCAATACCATCATGGGGCTCAATTTGAGTCGTGTAGGGATTGAATGACAATCCTAGAGAATTAACAAATTGTTGACAATGTTGGCGCCAATCCAATTGTGGATAAACGGCAATATGGGCATTGTAATTTCCAACAGCGCCGTTGCATTTGGCTGGTATTAACACTTCCACCAATTGCTGCATTGGGCGTTTTAGCCTTGCAGCAAAATTGATGAGTTCTTTACCCAGTGTGGTCGGAGAAGCAGGCTGCCCATGGGTTCTAGCTAACATGGGATATTCAGCATATTTTTTACCTAAAACGGTAATTCCGGCAACCATTTCAGCAATGGCCGGCTGCATAACTTGCTCGATACCTTGTTTAAGCATCAATGCATAAGCAATATTATTAATATCTTCTGAGGTGCAAGCGAAATGAATAAAAGGTTTTAGATATACTAAAGACGGCATGAGATCTAGTTTTTGTTGTAAATAATATTCGACAGCTTTGACATCATGATTGGTTTTAGTTTCGATAGCTTTGATGAGCAAGGCCTCTTGCTCATCAAAGCTATCGATAATCGATTGTAGGTATTGGGTTTCATCCGAGCTAAGTGCTTTAAGTTCTTGAATTTGTCGGTTATTACATAATGATTCTAGCCAACGTATTTCTACTGTTAAACGAAAAAAAACCAAAGCATATTCACTAAAATAGGCAGATAAACTTTTAGTTTTATTGTAATAACGTCCATCAATAGGACTAATCGCAGTTAATGTTGATAAACTCATACCCAGCCTTTGTTAAAGCAAAGTTTATATAATAGTGAAATATAAGCGGATTGTTAAGCTTTTTGTCGGTTTTAACGAAATATTAAATGATTTAATTGGGGGTGATTCACAGATTAACCGAAATCCTTTACAATCTTTTTAACTAAAATCATAAGGACTATGCATGCAACACGTGCCTCAAATTATTCCATTACAACAGTTAACATTAAAAGATCTACCTATTGTTGGTGGAAAAAATGCATCTCTTGGGGAAATGATTCAACATTTGAGCGCTGCAGGCGTAAAAGTTCCTGGTGGATTTGCAACGACCTCCCAGGCATTTAGAGATTTTCTAGCCCATCAAGGATTAGATAAAAAAATTTATAAGTTGCTTGATAAACTCGATGTGGAAGACATTAATCAGTTAACGGAAGTCGGTCATACGATTCGTGAATGGATTATCGAAACCCCAATGCCGCAGGGTTTGGTTGACGAAATTCGTGCAGGGTATCAAGTGATGTCAAATGATATGGGACGAACTGATTTTTCAGTGGCTGTGCGGTCTTCGGCAACCGCCGAAGATTTGCCAGAGGCGTCTTTTGCCGGCCAACAGGAAACATTTTTAAATGTGCTTGGGTTTGATAATATTATCGATGCTATCAAATTGGTTTATGCCTCATTGTTTAATGATCGAGCCATTGCTTACCGTGTGCATCAGAACTTTCCGCATGATCAAGTGGCTTTGTCTGTGGGTATTCAATTGATGATTCGCAGTGACCTCGGAGCCAGTGGGGTATTATTTACCATGGATACCGAGTCGGGATTTAATGATGTGGTCTTTATCACCGCAGCATTTGGACTGGGTGAGTTGGTGGTTCAAGGGGCGGTCAATCCTGATGAGTATTATGTCTATAAACCGGCACTAAAAGCAGCAAAAGACGCTATATTACGTCGTAAATTGGGCCAAAAAGAAATCAAAATGATTTATCAAGAAGATAAGTCCTCTTCTTCAAGTGTGCGAACTGTAGCTGTCGATAAGCATCAGCAATATCTATTTGCTTTAAATGATCATGATCTCACTGTATTAGCCACCCATGCCGTTGCCATTGAAAATCATTATGGTCGCCCTATGGATATTGAGTGGGCCAAAGATGGTATAGATGGTCAAATTTATATTTTACAAGCTAGGCCTGAAACCGTCAAAAGTCGTACGGATATGAAAATTATTGAGCGATATTCAATGGCAAAACAAGGTCGGGTTTTGGCAGAAGGTCGAAGTATTGGTCAAAAAATTGGGAGCGGGCCTGCAAAAATTATTAATTCAATCGATGAATTGCATAAAGTGCAAGCCGGTGATGTTCTAGTATCAGACATGACTGATCCTGATTGGGAGCCGGTGATGAAAAAAGCAGCTGCTATTGTCACCAACCGTGGCGGAAGAACGTGTCATGCCGCGATCATTGCCCGAGAACTTGGAATTCCTGCAGTGGTGGGTTGTGTGGATGCCACAGAAACGATTGAAGATGGCACATTTATCACCGTTTCTTGTGCACAAGGTGAAACAGGGTATGTGTATCAAGGCGATCTGCCTTATGATAGACAAGTGCTCAATGTTCAAGAATTGCCTGATTTACCGATCAAGGTGATGATGAATGTAGGCCATCCTGATAGAGCCTTTTTATTTCAATCGCTCCCTAATGCTGGGGTGGGTCTTGCCCGTCTTGAGTTTTTAATTTCCAATACCATTGGTATCCATCCACGTGCCCTGTTGGCTTTTGATCAACTGACAGATGCGACCTTGAAGTCTAAAATACACGAAAAAATTTGTGCTTATGCAAGTCCTACAGAATATTATATTGAAAAATTAAAAGAAGGAATTGCAACCATTGCAGCAGCATTTTATCCCAGTCCTGTGATTGTTCGTTTATCAGATTTTAAATCTAATGAATATGCCAATCTATTAGGAGGGCATTTGTATGAGCCCCATGAAGAAAATCCAATGCTAGGTTTTCGGGGTGCTTCACGCTATGTATCTGAAAACTTTAAAGCCGCATTTCAAATGGAATGTGAGGCTGTCAAAAGGGTCAGAGAGGGTATGGGACTCAACAATGTAGAAATTATGATTCCATTTGTGCGCACAGTTGTTGAAGCTAAAAATGTCATTGATATTTTAGCTGAGAATGGCCTGCAACGGGGCCAAAATGACTTGCGAGTGATTATGATGTGTGAGCTTCCGTCGAACGCACTGCTTGCAAATGAATTCTTGCAATATTTTGATGGATTTTCGATCGGATCCAATGATCTTACCCAGCTCACATTGGGTTTAGACCGAGACTCAAGCTTAATTGCCCAACAATTTGATGAGCGAGACCCCGCAGTCAAAGCATTGTTAAAAATGGCTATTTCTGCTTGTAAAGCCCAGGGGAAATACATTGGCATTTGTGGACAAGGGCCTTCAGATCATCCTGATTTTGCCTTGTGGTTGTTAAATGAGGGGATTGAGTCCGTTTCCTTGAATCCAGATTGTGTGATAGAAACGATTTTCTGGTTGGCCAAACAAATGCAACATCTGTCACCAGTTTAGACGTGATGTCCATGCGTAAAAGCGGATATCTATTCATATTGGGATGTGTATACCCTTTATTGTCATGGTCACATTCAACCAATGTGCATTTTGATCCGGTGTCACTCATTATTTTTTGGGTGACGCTCATTTATTGCTTCAGTGTGGTTGGGCAATTTTTTGCAAAAAAAATTGGCCAACCTTCTGTGCTCGGAGAATTGCTTATGGGGATTGCGGTTGGCAATCTCTGTTATTATTTTCAGATCCCTGAAATGGTTCTATTAAGAGAGGGAACAGGGGTTTTTCATATTTTACCTGATCTTTTAGCTCATCAGACCCTTGATCATGCTATTTCAGAACATGTACAACATTTTAAAGACTTGCCTTTAATACAAAAAGCATTAACCAGCGTTCATGGCGCTGATTTATTAAATACAGCCTATGTTTTAGATGTGTTCTCTCGCTATGGGATCATTTATTTATTATTTATCGTTGGTCTTGATACCTCGTGGGGGGAACTTAAAAAAACCGGTAAATCTTCGATGTTGGTGGCAAGTATTGGTGTTGTGGCCCCCATGCTTCTCGGGTTTTTAGTATTATTTGTATTTTGTAGTGAAAATCGATATCAAACCAATCTATTTATCGCGGCCACATTAAGTGCTACCAGTGTGGGGATAACCGCACGCGTATTGCAAGATCTCAATAAATTACGCACCAAAGAGGCCAAAGTAATTTTGGGCGCTGCTATGATCGATGATGTTTTAGGCCTTTTTGTGCTTGCGGTGGTCAGTAGTTTGGTGTTGCAGGGGCATTTGAGCATGATAGGACTGATGCAAATTTTAATGAGTTCTATGATGTTTTTTGTGCTAGCGATTGGTTTTGGGCCCAAACTGATTCGACGCTTGATCCCTTTGACCAGCTTTTTAGAATTATGGGAAGCAAAAGTGGTGATTGCATTTCTTGTAATCATGGTTTTGTCCTGGATGGCTAGTTTATTGCAATTATCGACCATCATTGGTGCTTTTACGGCAGGATTGATTTTAGATGATGAACTGTTTGTTAATGATAAACGAATGGGTTCGGCATCTCAGAAAATTAAAGAATTGATGGCGCCATTACAATGTTTATTAACACCTTTGTTTTTTTTCTTAATGGGTGTTCAAGTTAAATTGGAATCATTTTTAGATATGAATGTATTGGTGATAGCACTCATTTTATGTGTGGTTGCTATTGTCGGAAAATTAGTATCAGGTTATGGCGCAGATTCTAAAAACAACCGCTTATTTATTGGTGTGGGTATGATTCCTCGTGGTGAAGTGGGTTTGATCTTTGCTTCTATGGGAAGAAGTATTGGCGTAGTGAGCGAAGAGATTTTTTCTGCCATCGTGGTGATGGTTGTGGTTACCACGGTCATTGCGCCACCATGGATGAAGTGGTGCTTGAGAAAACAAGAGGAAAAACATGCAAAAAACAGTTGAAGCTGATGTCTTGCAAGCACTCAATGAAGATATTGGTAGTGGAGATATTACAGGACAACTGATTTCATCTTCAGTTCAAGGTGTGGCTCAACTTCACGCCAGACAAGCTGCGTTGGTGTGTGGAAAGCCTTGGGTGAATGAAGTCTTACGCCAAGTATCTCCTGAACTTGAAATCACCTGGTGGGTAGAAGAGGGGAGCTATCAAGCAAAGCCTTGTGTATGGGCCGAATTAAAAGGCCCTCTAACGGCTATGTTAACTGCTGAACGTAGTGCCTTAAATTTTTTACAAACACTCTCAGCGGTTGCAACCAAGACCCATCATTATGTCCAGTGCTTAAATGGAACCGCCACCAAGCTTCTGGATACGCGTAAAACCCTACCCGGTTTAAGAATGGCACAAAAGTATGCCGTACGTTGTGGGGGTGGTTTCAATCATCGTATCGGTTTGTATGATGAGTATTTGATTAAGGAAAATCATATTGTAGCCCTGGGTGGTTTAGAGACTGCAATTGAGGCGGCACTAAAGCATTCTATCAAAAAGCCCATCGTGGTAGAGGTGCAAAATATTGAGCAATTTAAAATTGCCCAAAGCTTTGATGTGACGCGTATTATGTTGGATAATTTTACTGATGACATGGTGGTTCAAGCATTAGCGTTAAATCAAATACAACATTTTCCGCTTGAGGTTTCAGGTAATATCAATGAAGAACGTTTGAAAAAGTTAGCACAAATGGGGGTTGATTTCGTATCAGTAGGGGATCTCACCAAATCCATATCTGCGATTGATTTAAGTTTATTGGTTGTATCTTATGACATTTAGGAAAAAAGCAATGAATGCAAAAATTGTATTTACAGGCGGCGGCTCAGCAGGGCATGTGACTCCAAACATGGCTTTGATCGAGGCGTTTTTAAAAGATAAGGTGTCAGTGGCTTATATTGGTTCAATATCGGGTATAGAGAAAAAGCTCATTGAAGAGATGAATATTCCTTACTATGGGATTCAAACGGGAAAACTAAGACGTTATTTGACCTGGCAGCATATTTTAGAACCTTTCAAAATCATGTATGGTTTGATTCAATCCTTTTTATTATTGCACCGTATACAGCCCAAAGTGGTATTTTCCAAAGGTGGCTTTGTATCGTTTCCAGTGGTCGTTACGGCTTGGTTAAAACGTATTCCAGTCGTGGCGCATGAGTCGGATATGACTCCCGGTCTTGCTAATAAGCTAGCTATTCCTTTTGTAAAAAAAATATGTATTAATTTCCCTCCCGCAGCACAATATTTTAAACATCCTGAACAGGTATTTGTAACCGGAACGCCGATTCGTGAAGTTTTGTTACAAGGCAATGCTCATCGTGCTCAAAAAATGACAGGATTTGCTCAAGACAAATCAACAATAATGATCATTGGTGGCAGTTTAGGGGCCAAAAAAATCAATCAGATGGTGAGAGCCATTTTACCAATGCTTTTAGAGCGTTACCAAGTCATTCATATCTGTGGTAGGGGAAATATAGATACGCTGCTTGAGAATAACCTTGGGTATCGACAATTTGAATTTGTCGGTGCTGAACTCGGTGATCTATTTGCCTTAAGTGACATGGTCATTTCTCGATCGGGTGCCAATTCCTTGTATGAATTGTTAACGCTGGCTAAGCCACATTTACTCATTCCTTTATCAAAAGAAGCGAGTCGGGGCGACCAAATCGATAATGCGGCCTATTTTGAAGAAAAAGGGGTCAGCTATGTGTTACAGGAAAAAGACATGACTGCTGAAACGCTCATGTCAGCAATTGTAAAAGTGATGCTTGAGCGAGACGATTTAGTAACTAAAATGCAGGCATTAGGTTTTCGTTCAGCCACTGAAAAAGTCAAACGCGTCATTGAGTCTTTTCTAGAGTGCAAAGATGTTAAAAAAAAGTGGGTTACTGATTAGTTGGCTATTATGCGTATTGGCCTGGGCTAATTGTATTGATTTAAATCGCGCGACAGAGGCTGATTTTAGAAAATTAATGCCACATATTGGCCCTCGTAAAGCCCAGCAAATTATTGCATATCGTCGCTATTATGGAAAATTTACCAGTCTTTATGAACTTGAGGCTGTTCCCGGAATTGGGGTAAAATACTTCGAAAAACAAGTGGTGCATATTTTATCTGTATTTTGTAAAATTCAATAAAACCATGTTATTAGGATAGTCATCCAGTCTCGGTTGTGCAAGGGTTCTGTCGAAAATTTATCAAAAACCAAAAAAGCCCTATTTTAGGCGAGTTTATGGCGCTAGACCATAGAACTGTTCAAAAATATTCTGTTTGCCAGATTGGATATGCTGTCCTTTACGTAACATATGATGCAATTCTACGCCTGCTAATGTTACATCAGCAGAGTGAAAGGCTTTGAATCCCTTTATTGGCTTAGTGATTTTTTTGATAAATCGATAGCTCTGTTTCACAATATTATTGAGGTATTTGACCTGCCTGATGTGAATTTGTAAAACAGCCCGCCCATCATAAAAAGCAAGGCCAGCTGCAGGTTAATTGCATCGATAGTTTCTTGGGACATATTGATAATCAACTGTAAGCTCTAATTGATAGGGTTGGATGAAATTCATTTTATTAATTTGCTAAAGTGCAGTTAAGGGTGCCTGAAAATTTATTGTCAATTAAGACTATAAAAAGAATTCAATTTATGATTTAATTCTAGATAATTTTAAACCATTCAATATAGGTGAAAGTCGCGATGTTTAGAAAATTGCGGGGCATGTTTTCAAATGATTTGTCAATAGACTTAGGAACAGCCAATACACTAATTTATGTGCGTGACAAGGGTATCGTTTTAAATGAGCCTTCTGTCGTGGCACTGCGCAATGAAACAGGCCAAAAAAGAGTTGCAGCAGTTGGTATAGAAGCCAAGCGTATGCTTGGTCGTACACCTGGCAATATTACAGCTATTCGTCCTATGAAAGATGGTGTAATTGCTGATTTTTTTGTGACTGAACGAATGCTGCAACACTTTATTCACAAAGTACATGAAAACCGTTTTCTGCGCCCAAGCCCACGTGTTTTGGTTTGTGTGCCTTGTGGTTCTACCCAGGTTGAGCGTAGAGCAATACGTGAATCTGCGATGGGTGCAGGCGCGCGTGAGGTCTTTTTAATTGAAGAACCAATGGCTGCCGCTTTAGGTTCCGGAATGCCCGTAGAGGAAGCTAGTGGTTCTATGGTCGTTGATATTGGTGGTGGAACCACTGAAGTAGCTATTATCTCTTTGAGTGGGATTGTGTATCATCAGTCCGTTCGAATCGGGGGTGATAAGTTTGATGATGCGATTGTCTCTTATGTTCGCCGTCATTATGGAACCTTAATTGGTGAAACCACGGCTGAGCGCATCAAACATCAAATTGGTTCAGCATACCCCACTCGAGATTTGTATGAGATCGAGGTTCGTGGACGAAACCTTGCTGAAGGTGTACCCAGAAGCTTTACGTTAACTAGCGCCGAAATCCTAGAAGCTCTTCAAGAGCCTTTATCAGGTATTGTTGGTGCCGTGCGTGCTGCATTAGAGCTTGCGCCTCCGGAATTGGCTGCTGATATTGCAGAACGCGGTATGGTATTGACAGGCGGTGGTGCATTATTAAAGAACATGGATACTTTGTTGATGGAAGAGACAGGCTTGCCTGTGTTGGTTGCCGAAGATCCATTAACTTGTGTTGCACGTGGTGGTGGAAAAGCTTTAGAACAGATGGATTTGCGCGGTGGTGACTTCTTATCTACAGAATGATTATTCGAGAAAACTTTTTCTCAAACGTCGTCAAGATGTATTAAAACAACTGCTAAGTTTGTTTCTTGCCGTTGTTTTACTTGTTTTCGATGCGAAATTTCATCAAAATCCCATTCGACAATTTATTGGATCGATAAGTTCTAGTTTGCAAATGGTGGTCACTAGACCTTTGCTCTGGTTTTCTTCCATTCAAGAATTTGTGTTTGGACAGCATCAATTGCAAGATCATAATCAACTGTTAAAACAGCAAGTCCTTAACCTTGAATATCAACTTCATCAAAAACAATTGCAAATCTATCAATATGAACAATTGAAGCGTTGGTTGGATCTTGAAGACTCTGACTTGAAGTTTGCAAGTGCAGCACGGTTGATGCTGATACAAGTTAATCCCAATCGACAAATGTACGTTCTAGATGAGGGGCGTTCGCAGGGTGTGTTTGAGGGGCAAGTGGCTATTGATGGTTATGGTGTTATCGGTCAAGTGATAGATGTGGGTAAATACACCAGTACTCTATTAATGATTACAGACTCTCGTTGTGCAGTGCCGATTATTAATAAACGTACCGGATCGCATGGCATTGTGGTCGGCAAAAATGACCTAAATACTTTACAGTTGTTACATGTGCCTAGAACCGATCAAGTTGAGCCTGGTGATGTGCTAATAACTTCTGGATTGGGCTTAATTTATCCTTTTGGCATTCCTGTGGGTGTAGTTTCTTCTGTAGGCATCAACCCAGGAGACGATTTTCTTAAAGTTGAAGTGACGCCACTGGCAAGGTTGAATAAGCATCATATGGTCATTTTATTAAAGTCATTTGCTGATATACAACGCCTGCAGCAGGAATTGGCAGAACGTTTGAATATGATGGAGGCGAATGAATAAATGAATATACAGCTGCCCTTATATCTCTTCTTTAGTTTAATCTTTACATTTTTACCAATTCCTGGCATGTTTAGTGGTGGTTGGCCAAACTGGATCGCACTATTTTTTTTCTGGTTGTCTCATTACAGACCGCGCTCCGCAATTCTACTATGGGTTTGGTGTGTCGGGTTGCTATTGGACTCACTTCAAGCGACATTCCTTGGAGTGCATGTGTTGGGACTGTTGTTGTTAAACGTTTTAATACAACAATATAAAACAAAGTTTTTATTATATCCGGTGATTCAGCAAGCAATATGGGTGGCTGTGGGCACCAGTGTCTACGTTTTCTTCTCCAATTTTTTCTGTGTAAATATGTCGTTTTGGCGGTTTTGTTTATATGTGACACAGGTTTCTGTGGTAACAGGCTGTGTCTGGCCATGGATTGAGTTTCGGCACAAATCTAAATTATATGATGTTCAAAAAACGTTGAGTCAATAGGGGAAAAATCATGATGTATCAACATATTAAATTACCTAAAGATGGGCAGACTATTACAAAAAAAAATGGTCAATTACATGTTCCAGAACAACCGATTATTCCTTTTATTGAAGGTGATGGTATTGGTGTTGATGTAACACCTGCGATGAAAGCTGTGGTGGATGCTGCTGTGGAAATCGCTTATGGTGGCCAGAGAAAAATTTCATGGTTAGAGGTTTATGCAGGAGAAAAAGCTGCAGGTATATATGGTAACAATGACTATTTGCCAGCTGAAACTTTACATGCATTAGAAACTTATAAAATTGGTATTAAAGGTCCTTTAACAACCCCAGTCGGTGGTGGCATGCGTTCATTAAATGTGACCATTCGTCAGCAATTGGATTTATTTGCTTGTGTGCGTCCCATTCGTTATTTCCCCGGTGTGCCAAGTCCTGTCAAAGAACCCGAAAAAACTGATATGATTATCTTTAGAGAAAACTCGGAAGATATTTATGCCGGCATTGAGTGGAAGGCAGATAGCCCAGAAGCAAAAAAATTGATTCAATTTTTGCAACAAGATATGCAAGTTAAAAAAATTCGGTTTCCTGAGCATTGTGGAATTGGCATCAAGCCCGTTTCTAAAGAAGGCACAGAGCGATTGGTCCGAGAAGCGATTTTGCACGCCATTGCCCAAGACCTCGATTCTGTCACATTAGTTCATAAAGGCAATATCATGAAATTCACTGAAGGTGCATTTCGTGATTGGGGTTATGCATTAGCACAAAATGAGTTTGCAGCAAAATTACTGGATGGTGGACCTTGGATGACCTTGCTTAATCCAAAGACAGGTCGGAATATTGTGATTAAAGATGTGATAGCGGACGCATTTTTACAACAAATTCTCCTGCGTCCTGAAGAGTATTCAGTCGTTGCGACTTTAAACCTTAACGGTGATTATATTTCCGATGCTTTAGCAGCCCAAGTGGGTGGAATTGGCATTGCGCCAGGCGCTAATATTGGCGAAAATATCGCTGTTTTTGAAGCGACTCATGGCACTGCTCCTAAATATGCAGGTCAAGACAAGGTTAATCCTGGTTCTCTCATTTTGTCTGCTGAGATGATGTTGCGCTATATGGGATGGAATGAAGCAGCTGAATTGATTATTCATGGTATGGAGCAAGCAATTCAATCTAAGCATGTGACATATGATTTTGCGCGACTAATGCCGCAGGCAAAAGAAGTAAGTTGCTCAGAATTTGCTAAAACCATGGTAATGCATATGAAAAAATAATGGAATTCAGTAGATATTATTACAATTTATGTCTATAAAAATAATATGGGATATTGATTTAACCCTCCTCATTTATCAGTACGGATGAGGAGGGGCTTTAGAGCGAGGAAGCTCAACAAATGGGAGAGGTGCCATGTTGAACAAAGAACTAGAGTTCACTTTGAACTTGGCGTTTAAAGAAGCTAAAGATAAACGTCATGAATTTATGACCGTGGAACATCTATTGTTATCTTTGCTGGATAACCCATCGGCTGAACATGTGTTACATGCGTGTGATGTCAATATTGAAGCTTTGAAGCATGATTTGGATCAGTATATCAATGAAAGTACACCCATTATTTCTGAAGAGGATAATGAACGTGAAACTCAGCCTACCTTAGGATTTCAACGCGTTTTACAACGTGCCGTATTTCATGTGCAATCGGCAGGAAAATCAGAAGTGACAGGTGCCAATGTACTGGCTGCAATTTTTAGTGAACAAGACAGTCAAGCGGTGTATTTCCTAAGACGAGAAAATATTAGTCGCCTGGATGTTATTAATTATATTGCCCATGGTATTGCCAAACAACCGAATCCAGAAAACTTCTCGCCATCGTTTGAAGATGATTATAATCAAGAATCCAATGAGTCGCCTCTTGAAAGTTATTGTATGAATTTAAACAAACGTGCTCGAATTGGAAAAATAGATCCTTTAATTGGTCGCACGGAAGAATTACAACGTCTGGTTCAGGTCTTGTGTCGTCGACGTAAAAACAATCCCTTATTAGTAGGAGAAGCCGGTGTTGGTAAAACCGCGATTGCAGAAGGTTTGGCGCGATGTATTGTCGATGGCCAGGTACCTGAAGCGATTGCGAACTGTGTGGTTTATGCTCTCGATTTAGGCGCTTTATTAGCGGGCACCAAATACCGCGGAGACTTTGAAAAACGACTCAAAGCCTTATTAAAGCAAATGGGCAATAACCCAGGCGCTGTGCTCTTTATAGATGAAATCCATACTATTATTGGTGCAGGTGCTGCCTCTGGTGGTGTTATGGATGCTTCTAATTTAATTAAACCCTTGCTTGCCAACGGTGAACTCAAATGTATTGGTTCCACTACCTATCAGGAATATCGTGGTATTTTTGAAAAAGATAGAGCCTTGGCTCGACGTTTCCAAAAAATTGATGTCTCAGAACCTTCAATTGAAGAGACCTTCGAGATCCTTAAAGGTTTGCGCCCACGACTGGAACAACATCACGGGGTTAAGTTTTCAATCCCTGCTCTAAAAGTTGCTGTCGAGCTTTCTGCAAAATTTATTAATGATAGGTTTTTACCTGATAAGGCCATTGATGTGGTCGATGAAGCAGGTGCTTATCAAAATTTATTAAAAGCCTCAAAACGCAAGAAAATTATCTCGGTTGTGGAAATTGAAAATGTGGTTGCAAAAATTGCCCGAGTGCCTTTAAAAAAAATCACAGTCCGTGACAAAGAAACGATGCGTTATCTGGATAGAGATTTGAAGTTAATGGTATATGGTCAAGACGAGGCCATTGATGCTTTAGCTTCTGCCATCAAATTGGCACGCTCAGGACTCGGAGAACCTCAAAAACCAGTGGGGTGCTTCTTGTTTACAGGACCTACTGGTGTTGGGAAAACCGAAGTTACAAAACAGTTGGCAGCGGTCCTTGGTATTGAACTGTTACGGTTTGATATGTCCGAGTATATGGAAAAACATACCGTTTCTCGATTGATTGGAGCACCTCCTGGATATGTAGGCTTTGATCAAGGTGGCTTGCTCACAGAAGCAGTGGTGAAGCACCCTCACGCAGTATTATTACTCGATGAGATAGAAAAAGCCCATCCTGATGTATTTAATTTGCTGTTACAGGTGATGGATCACGGTACTTTGACCGACACCAATGGTCGACAAGCCGACTTTCGACATGTCATTTTAGTGATGACTAGCAACCTAGGTGCTCACGAGATTTCGCGCAATAGTATGGGTTTTAAAGAGCAGGAGCATGAGTCTGATGTCAGTGCTGTTCTTAAAAGACAGTTTTCCCCGGAATTTAGAAATCGCCTCGATGCCATTGTACAATTCAAAGCATTGGGAACTGAGATCATAGGCTTAGTAGTTGATAAATTTATAATGGAATTGGAAGAACAACTTGCCAATCGTGGTGTTACGATGAGCCTTGAACCAGAAGCGAGACAATGGTTAATTGAACATGGTCATGATAAGAGCATGGGCGCTCGTCCAATGGCTCGAATGATTCAAGAACATGTCAAAAAACCACTGGCAGACGAGTTATTGTTTGGAAAACTGAGCAAGGGTGGACATGTGCATTTAAGCTTGAAAAACGGGAATTTGTTCTTTGATTGCCATGATCATCGTGAAGGTGTTTGTTAATTACTCTTTTGTGGCTGTCAGTGCCGCACGAGGATTGCAGCCACCATTTCCTATTTTCATCAAAATAATATTTTTCACTTGAGATTAATCCAACTTCTTGTTTAAAATACCTGGTTTGGTTTATAAGTCGAGGGATTGGTTTTTTTTATGTTGAAAAGACTCTTATTATTGCTAGTGGTGTTTTTAACCGGCTGCGCGACCATGCCCCCGCCTAAGCAAGTCAATGATGTTTGTCATATTTTTAGGCAATATCCAGATTGGTACCGAGCATCCAAAGATGTTGAGCATCGTTGGCTAGTTCCTGTTCACGTGCAAATGGCAATTATCCATCAAGAATCGAAGTTTCAATCGGATGCAAGACCCCCTGTACAGTACTTTTTAGGCATTGTTCCCAGGGGGCGTCCGACCACAGCTCTTGGATACGCTCAAGTTTTAGATGGTACTTGGGAACTTTATCGTCAAAACAATGGGACTATTTTTTCATCGCGAAAAAATTTTAAAGATGGTGTCGATTTTATTGGCTGGTATGCTAACAATGCTTACCACCGTGCAGGAATTCCAAGGAGTGATGCTTATCACTTGTATTTGGCCTATCACGAAGGTGTTACCGGATATATGAATCGGACATATTTACGAAAACCTTGGCTGATTCATGTGGCCCATAAGGTTTCAGCGCAAGCGGCAATGTACCAAGCGCAATTGAACCGATGTCATGCTTATTTATCCTATTAATTGGAGGTTGTAGTGTCCAAAATGAGAGTTATGTTATTAGGAGGCCCTGGGGCAGGCAAGGGTACTCAAGCGCAACATTTGATTAAATACTTTAATATTCCCCAGATTTCTACTGGAGATATGCTAAGAAGTGCGGTTAGTCAAAACACTGAGTTAGGTGTTAAAGCTCAAGAATATATGAATCAAGGTCTTTTAGTGCCCGACGATCTCATTATTGCCATGGTAAAACTACGTTTGCAAGACAGTGATCAAGGCTATTTGCTAGATGGTTTTCCCCGTACCCTCATTCAAGCGAAAGCGATGGTCAATGCTCAAATTGAATTGGATCATGTTATTGAAATTCAAGTGCCCGACGAAGAGATTATTAAGCGTATTTGTGGTCGACGCGTACATCCTGCCTCTGGTCGTGTTTATCATGTCGATTTTCAACCGTCTAAAGAGCCGGGAAAAGATGATCTGACAGGAGATCTTTTGATTCAAAGGGAAGATGATAAAGAAGATGTGATTAAACGACGTTTGGCTGTTTATCATGAGCAAACAGCGCCTCTGATTGATTTTTATAGGCATCAGATTAAAACATTACCTGGAGTCACCACTATCCCTCAATACCATATTATTAATGGAATAGGCAACGTCGATGACATTGGTAAGCAAATCATCAACGCAATCACCATAGGAAAATAAAATGGTAAAACAATTTCAGATTGAAGAAGTTGATATATTCCGTTTAGAGTCTCTGATTGAAGAACAGGTGATAGTTGTTGTTGATTTCTGGGCGACGTGGTGTGTACCATGTCAATCATTTGCTTTGGTGTTTGCTAGTGTTGCCGAAGCGGAGTCCGATGTTTGTTTTGTCAAAATGAATATTGGTGAAGCCTCTCAGGAGGTTCTGGACTCTTTAGGCATTCAATCGGTCCCCCATTTGATGATTTTTAAAAAGGGTGTGGCGGTCTATTCTGAAGCAGGCACCATACCTAAGGCCGTACTTAAAGATCTGGTGAGTCAAACCAAAGAACTGCAGCTTGAAAAAGAGTAATGGGTTGTGTAACTTATTCTCCTAAAAATTCAGCATAAACAAAATAAACAGGCATAAATACCAGTTTTTCATGTTTGTGCTTTTTTGGATATTCTTTAAAGAATAGATGCAAGCTTCACTGCCTTCCAGAGCCACCGCGAATCAGTAGTATTGCTTTTTTCAAGGCGTTGCCAATAGCTTAACCGAAGTTCTTGTGTAACAATTTTTTCGGCAAGACTTCCGCTATACAGAGACAATAAATTGGTATTGCGATGAAGTGAATTTCAACTGGTAGTGAGTTTATTTAACCCTGTGAATTTGTCTTTAGCCCGCTGTACATGTGGATTTCAGGGCACCTCAAGGGAATAGCCTAGAATTATATTCTTTGGGATGATGAAATGGCTAAACGTCAACGAGGTAAGGGATCCCCACTGAATTGACAGTCGCACAGTTCGAGGAATTTGTTTTGCCTGACCTGACTGTTGGTAAGCGGGCCCCTGTATCCAAACTATCATTATACAGGTCATTTGGTTATATTCTGAAATTTTTGTATATTGGCTGCCAATGGAAAGAGCTGCCCATTGAAAAAGATGAATCAGGACGTACCGAGATCGACTACATACGCATTTACAGCGTTTTTCGATGATGGGAATCGGATGGCTGCATGAATGCTATTTTTGTTGGGTCTGTCCTTAAACTTCACCAAAATGATCTGCTGAATACCAGCGTAATCCATAGTGACGGCGATCGCCTGCGCTATAGGCCTGGATTTAAAAGGAACGATTGTTAGTCTGGATGGAGTATACGATTGCATGGCAAATCGAAAATCGATATTCAATCGGGGAATGATACCCAATATTAATGCGAATCCACTTAGTAGAAAAAAAACAAAACGCGGTCGTAAGCCGCTATTCAATCCTGACATTTTTGCAGAGCGCTTTCAAACCATTGAACGTGTATTTGCTTGGGAAGATAAGTTTCGTCGCTTGCTGATACGATTTGACCGTTTGAGTAAATTGCATTATGCCTTTAAACACTTTCTTACACGATGATTAACCTGCAGCACTTCTGTCAAGGCTAGTTTTAGCTGAAGCCATTCTTTGATGTTGTGGCTGACTTAAGTCAGTATTTATTTCGTCTAAAAATCCAATTCAGTATAAATTAAGGTCATTTTCCGGTGTTTCCCCTTCTCGGACTTTGTTCTTGTCTAGCACACTCGTTTTTCTATTTTCTTCTGATGCTTTAGGTCAGAAACCCACTACCAGATGAATGTATAATGCTCTTAATACCAACGTTTAGGTGATATACCTAATACCAAAACCTCATCTGCAATGGATTTAAACCTCAAAAGTGCTTTTTCAGGAAGAAAATTTCAACTAATGTTGTCTGAAAACACGGTCTACGTGCACACTAGGCCTAAATGAAAATATATTACTTGGTTTTGTTTAAAATCGCACAAAATAGATTTGATCAAAACTAATTCATTTGCTATATTTAATGCTCTAACATTACAGGAGCTAAATATGTCAGCCACTAATTTTTTAGATAACTTTTACTCAGTATTGTCCAATGCTACAAGGCAATTATATTTTTTCCCTTATTCAAGTGCAAACAAAGTTTTAACTGGATGCCGAGCAAGACAAAATTTCAAAGAAATTAATCGCCTGATCAGTGATCAACCTTCACTTCAATATGCCAATGTTAATATTTCAGCATATGAAGCCCAAAATTATTCGAATGGCGTCATGCTTCTTCTTACGCCCATTTTATTTCCTTTGACGATTGCAACATTCGCTTTTGCTCTTGCCATTGATATTTTTGCTTTATTAACGAAACTTATTACCTACCCAGTAGCTAGTGTCTTAGACTCTGTTTTTTTAAAGCAACCCCAATAATGGGTTTCACAGCTTGAAAAAATTATTATAATCAATAGATTAGATGATTCAGGGAAGATCGTCTAAATCATGAATGACGCCTTAATTCAGAAGATTTTTTTACTGGAAGGATCGACATAATCGCATAGAAATGATCAAATAGTTCCTTTTTACAAAGGAACATCATGCAATCTGACTTATTATCACACTTTAAAAGACTCGAAGATTCGAGAGTTGATAGAACAAAGCGCTATCCTTTGATTGAGATTATTTTTTTGATTATTAGCGCTACAATCTCTGGATGTGAAGGTTGGAAATCCATCATAGATTTCGGTCTACTTAAACTTGAGGTGCTAAAGCAGTTTCTACCCATGAAAACGGTGTTCCAGTTGATGATACGATAGCGCCAGTTATGAGGAAACTAAATACTAAACAGTTTCTTAATTTCTTTACAAGCTGGATTCAAGCAGTGACAAAAGCAACTAATGGTGATGTTATTGCTATTGATGGAAAAACTTTACGACGCAGTTTTAATGCAACGGATGAAAAATCAGCAATCCATATGGTCAGTGCTTGGAGTGCCGCTAATGGCGTTGAACTAGGACAAGAAAAAACCGCTGAAAAAAAAGGAATGAGATAACAGCCATTCCATAATTGCTAATTAGTTTGACTATTCAAGGATGTATTGTCACCATTGATGCCATGGGTTGCCAGAAAGACATAGCCGAGCAAATTGTAAAGCAAAAAGGCGACTATTTACTTGCACTTAAAGGCAATCAAGGAAATTTTCATTAAGAAGTAACTTCTTTCTTAACATTCGCAAAAGATGCTAACTTTAAAAATGTTGAGCATGATTTTCATGAGGAGATTGATGCAGCTCATGGTCGTATTGAAACAAGACGCGCTTATGCCATCGATTTTAGAAAATATAAAAAACACATGCCTGAAGGGGCTAAGTGGAAAAAATTAACCAGTGTAGTTATGGTGGAAACGATTTGAGAAGGACGTGATTTTAAAACAATGGATACCCGCTTTTATATCAGCTCATGCTCTTCAATAGCCGCTCCACTTCTAGGTGCTAGACGTTATATTTCGAGAGGATAAATCTAGAAGTCAAAAAGAAGCGGCTCCTGAAAATTATGCTATTTTCAGGCATATTGCGCTTAATATCACTCGTCGTAATACTTCGATTGATGCGAGCGTTAAACGCAAGAGACATATGGCTGCTCTTAATGACCATGTGCGGACAACTCTCATAAAAGGTTTAAATTAAGATGCGGTTGCCCTGATGCTCAGCCAAAAAAATAAAACAAAATTTTCGAATTAAGTTATAATTAGGGCACGAAAAACCTCGCCATGTATGGCGAGGAGGATGTTAAGAGCGCAGCTGCAATGAATGGGTTGCAGTTTCTTCTGCCAATAAAAGAGGCCTTTTCTCTAAGATAAGAGTTGCTACTGCTTCAAAAAAAGGGATGTTGGAGCACGGTGGAACAATTGAGCCATCCTCTAATTGTTCTGCTAGACTAAAATGCATTTCTAACTCCATAGCCTCTGCTTCATTCGCTACCCTAGAACGCTTGAGGCAATCAATCATAACCCGAGCAAAGCAGCCTTCTACATAACCATAACGGCAAAATGCTTGGCGCGAAGATAGATCGATGGTGTGTGCATCATCAACGCTATCGGGTAAGGTCGTTGTCCAATTCGATAAGAGACCGACTTCTTTTACAGAATCAAACCAACCTTTAAAGTTAGCATCTTCGAATGATTTTTGCGACTTACACAGTTGCTTGGTTAATGGAAATAATGCACGTTGCGAAAAGTGTTCTTCGAACGCTTTTTTTACATCTTTTGCATGATTTGCTATGTAGCTATATGCAGGATAATCCCGTAAATTTCCCGGTAACATGGCTTCTTGCTCTTCGCTCGTTATGAGCTGGTTAACTCCTCCCATGTCACGGTACAAGAAGCCTTGGATTTGGTTATTCTGTAAAACGATAGAAAGATTTTGCCCATGTGCCTGGATGGATGTTTGATAATATACTAGCATTTCAACAAAAATTTTAGACAAAGGAGCAAAAAGACTTTCTCGTAAAAAGTCCGTCAGACTCACACCATGGTCTGCTATTAATTTTTCAAACAAGTCACGATTTTTAACCCCATAAAATGCTAATAGTGGCATGACTGAAATGTTTTTGGCCGAAGGCTGCAAGCAGGTGGGTAGCGGACGGTAAAGCATGCCACCTTGTGCTTCAAATCCTATGGGTACATACGATAATACATCCTCAACAAAGGATATGGGTAAACTTTCTTTCCCCTTTGAGGCTTGTTCTTGGATTTTTTGGCGAAGAATAGCGGTATTGGCAACGCTTACTTTGCATTCTTGCATGCTCAACAAGCGACGTACACCTTCTATGGTTTGGTCTAAACTAACTTTGACCATGGCGAAATCAAATTGTCCTTTATGGTTAGGTATTGCAACCAATAAGCTTCGATAGGAGCTCAGTGAGAGCGCAAAGCAGGTTTCTTTCTCCAAAAGAGGGTTGCTTAACAAGTCTTGATAGATGGATTGCGAAGTGGGGTGAATTAAAAATAAAACTTTTGTACCATCAGGGCTAATAAGAGGACATTCCTGACCGTGCTCCAACAGGGTAAAGACATGACAAGATTCGATGGGTAACCAAACACCCTGTATTGGAAATGCATCAAACTTGTCTGGACTGTAGGCATCAGACGGCTTCTGCGTATTTACTCTATACCCCCCAACATCTTTTTGTACCTGTGTATGCGGATCCGTCTCCCAAATAACACGATCTTCGGGCGTGTTGCCGTTAAGGCAGCATTTTTCATAGTAAACAAATTTAAATAATGCCTCCTGTGTGAGCAAATTATGAAAAGGCAACAGCGTGGCCTCTCTTTTGATTCGACTTTTTGCTTCTTCCAAACGAAGACGTGGGGCGGGACCTGGCATATCGTTTTCCTCCATTCCCAGGTTTCGCCTTTGCGACGAAACCTGAGTTATTGCTTATGTTTTAGCCATAAGAGGTATTGCTTGGTGCTTGGGTTAAAGCACTGTTCGCTACTCTTCTGACGGCGTCACTTGCTGGTGTTTCTGCAGGCCTTGCAGCACCAAAGAATCCTCCAAAAATTCCGCCTGCTTGAGCTTGAGAGGATGCTATTGTTGGAGCTGCCAGAACACCTGCGGCTCTATCCCGATGCTCACCAAAACCCATGCTTGCAGACATAGCAGGAAAACCGTTATCCGCTAGCACACGCTCTGAGATGGTGGGAGGAATTGCAAAACTCCTTCGAAGAGTAACTAACTCCTGCGCCTCTCTTCTGGCATGGTTCGGTGTCAACAGTTGATTAATAATCAATGTTTCAATGAGTTTTTCTGGTAAATGGTAGGTGAATTTAGATATGTTCCATTTACTGTCAAGATTTTCAGGATCCATGCGAAACTCTTGATCAAGTTGTGCTACATCGTCTGCACTGACATTGCCCTCTCGGCTTGAGGTAAACCCTAGCATTTGAAAGAGTTTATGCAAGTTGATGATATCCTCCTCCGTGGGCTCATCGACAGCAAAGGCCTTAAAATTATTAAGCATGGCTTGATAATACTCTTCATACAAAGCCGCTGGGGTATATTCCTTTGCAAATGCAGTCATATAGCCGGTAATCACACTATCGTTTCTATTTCTGTCATCAGCCGCAGGTTGTGACCCCAGTCCTAATTCATACATAATGTAAGGTAAATTAGCGAACTGCATCGAAGATTCACTGCCTCTTCGGAGTGTACGATTTGCTACTTCATCGGCTATTCTTCTTCGGAAGGTGACCTCAATCTCCGTTAATGGATTTTGACCTTCAATGGCAAGACATGCAGCAGCTGCTGCTATTCGACCAGCAAAGCCACGATCACAACGGCTCATATCCCTATTGCCATGACCATCGTCAGTAGCCAACTCAGCGATAGTCATGAAGAAATTCACCATCGACAGGGTTGTTACTCTTGTTTTATCCTGATGAATCATGGAAGAGAAACTTTGCAACAACGTATCATTTGTTAGATCTAATGGTATGTAGCCATAATATGGGGAAGAAGACGCACTGCTTCCTGCTCCTTGAATGCGGCGCTTGAGTTCATTTTCAAGCAGGGTTATTAAAGCAGGGAAATCATCACAAATTCCGCCAGTGGCTAATATTTCTTGGCGACGCGCTTCATAGGCAGCGCTCAGAGCAGCATAAGCATCACTGCTTTTGAAGGCGGCGAATACATACTGGATATCTTCTACCGTTTTTATGGAGTGATAACCTGCTCTGATCGACGCTTCAGATAATAACACGCGACGTCGTTCAGCGAATAAATGATCTTTAGATGCTCTGGGTAATACTGACATGCGTCGCACGGAGAGTAGTCCTGCTAATTCTTGGCGCTCTTCTACAGATAACTCATCCGTATTATTTTCCGTGGCTTGAAGTGCTATGCTGCACAGCTGATTTAACATCTTTTTAAGTCGGATATCAAAATTACGGCTTAAAACGCTGAAATCTTGATTCCCGGGTTGGGTAAAGCTTCCAGTCATTGCTAATACTCGAACTACTTTTTTCGCAGCAACAGTGGGATCTAATTGTCCATCCGGTCTGCGCGTATAAATCGGTAGCTCAGTTAATTTCGCTCCTAATTGTTGGTTATATAACTCAATCAGACTGGTTGCTCCCGTCGCCGTCCAAAATTCTTCGGCATGGGCTGAGTAAAACCCCATCTCTTGAGCAATCGCAGTTAAGCTCGCTTGAGCCATCAGATCATCAAACATCCCTTGAATATTAGGAATCGACAGTAAACTAACATAGTGATAACCAAGCGTTTTGATGAAGGTTTTGTGCTCTCCCTTCGCATCTCTGAAACCATGCACTCGATACAGCGATTCAAATAAACACTTCATGTTATCTCGGTCAGGGTGCTCTGTTAAATCTAAAGCAACCTGCCCAACCAGTAATACGGGTCGTAACTCAGGACGAGGTATTCTTTTCAACTCAAGAACCGTTGCTTCGGAAATAAGAGGAGGTAAACCTTCGCGTTTACGTACATCTTCTATGCCTATAATTTCTTTTAATGCTTTTTGACCTGTTTTTGTATACTGAGCAACCGTGCCTGTATTACCAAACAAGCAAGATAATATTAATCTAAAATCATCATACCAAGTTTTCAATTCGGTGAGATAATTTCTAAGTTGTGCTAAGGATTGCTTATCGATATTAAATGCGAGCGTACCTGCGTAAGGCATCGCGTCAGGTGTTGAGGTAGCAACTTGTCGACTGACCAAAAGCATGTTATGCAGAGTATATCCGAGGAGTAAATCAGGCGCGTTAACTGTAAACGTTACGTTACCTAACGTTTGGTCCCCACAAAATACCGCAGTGAATCTAACAGGAGGTAGTGCCGAATCAAGCTTGGCTTGTGTCTGCATGAAATATTCAAGCATAGAGTTGATGGCATGCAGGTTTTTTTTGACATTGACGGCTGTGTTATAAATACTGATAACACCTTGAGGTGGTAGTCTTTCTAATTCTGCTGCCGGATAGCGTTCGATGAGTTCGCAAATAGCGTGTTTTTTAAACACAAGGCCGGCTGCGTCGCAGCCTAGATTTATCTTTGAAAAGAGAGTAGGATCTTGGTCTGAGTCAACGCTAAAACCTTTTCGGCTAACTGCCGTAAATCGCTCCATTGTCTCATCGCATCTTCTCCGTTGCGATGGTCTTTCTAGATCTAAAGGATCAAGCTTGGCATAAACAAGTCGTAAACGAATATAGTCAATAACGATTTGCCGTTGTGTGGGTAGAAAATACACAGTACCTGCATCATCTTGACCAGAAACAGACTCTAAAATACTTCTCTCTTCAGCAGAAAGGGCCTCTTCTTCGGTGTCCTCGCAGTCCATCCTCGCGGTCCCGGCATTTTCTTCAAAGGCGATGTCCCCAGCATTTGCTGTCATGATAGCTGGATGCGCTTCTGCAGTATCTTCAAAGAGAGCCTCAATGTCTATGCCGATAGGATTTAACATATCTGATTTTTCTACGAGTAAGTCTTGAACTTTTTCATAATCTGCGGCGTTCAGCGTGGTTGCTACGAACGTGGCAAAGTCAAGGAGGGTAATTTCTTGGAAGGTTTGGTCATTTGGTGTGGCGGGCATCAAGCAAATAGGGGTTGCCCTAAAACTCGCAGTCAAAACGTGTTTGAAAGCTTCTATGCATTCATTTTGGAGCATTGGATCGGATATTTTTTTTATTTTCAAAATAATCGTTCTTAGGTGTCTACTATAGGCCTCTTTGTTTAACATAGTTATCCCTCGATGGCTTTGTGATTAAGAGGTGCTATTGCAGCATATATTGCGCAGATTGTCAAATAAGTATTGATGTTTTTGCTTTTTTTATGCAATAATGAGCACTTTTGATAAATAACGAGGAGTTTTTATGCTAGATATAGTAGTTCAAGTACGTACTAAGACTTGGGAAGTGAAGCAACTTCATCAATTATTTTTGGACATGGGGGAAAAACAAAAACAAAGAGGTCTTATTGAAATTACCGACGGCCCCTCTCCAAATACCTTGAGTGTTACGGTGAAGGGTAGCGCTTCTTGCGTTTATAGTGTTTATTCCCCTTTTTTCAATGCTGAAAATCATTTAACCGAGTCCACTGTTGATGGTCAAGCTGTAGGAAAATTCACCATTATTTTGGGTGGCTTAAAACAAAAACTTCAAGAAAGAAATTCTTTAAAATTTGTTCAAGATTATTTACAACTACAGGGTTTTGAGATTGAAGAGGGAGGCAAACCTTCACCACGTGTTTTTCCTGAATCAGCTGAGTTCATGCATGAAGATAAAGTTGCCTTCAAGAAACGTTTTGGTATTTCCTTAAACTTAGCAAACCAACTTCATGGAGAAGAAGATTTCAGGGTATGTATGCCCTTTGCTTTTGCTGCCTCTACAAGCGATATAGCACTGAAAGAAGATTTAAACTTTTGCTTTAGAGAACTAGGATTAATTGCAAGCAATGGTCAACCTAAAGAGTGTATTGATTTAAGAAATGGCTGTTTTTTAGCAAACATAGGTAGTTCACAAGCCATTGACTTAGAAAGACACTTCCAGCAACGCGCGATGCTATTGGCTAAAGCGGATGCGGCAATGGTACGCGCTGTTAAAGAGGCCGGTGGTCCTGTGCGAGCCATTGATAAATCCCGCGCGAGTCTCATGTTACAACTCGAGGGCGCATTGCCTCGAGTACAAGAAGCGCCCATACAGTTGATGGCGACTTGTTTGGGGAATCCTGCGCGTCTCGTCAATGGATCTGCTGCGTTGAGTCAAGAAGAATTCGTGCGAAGACTAGAAAGGGTTATGAATGATAATTTAATGATAGGACCTTCATCATTGGATTTCTTTTTATCGCCTGGATTGTTATCGATGGGTTCTGGGGCGGCAGCCGCTTCTATCCCAGGTAGTCCACAAGCGTTAGCAAGATTGTTATCTTCACTTGCGTTAGAAGAAGGTGCAGGACCAATGCAGGAAGGCGCAGGCCCAATCCCACATAAAGCCGATTATTTGCGGCAATATCCTAATACCCAAAGCCAAATACTAGCGGTAAATGCAAACAGTAACATTGCGTTTCAATTACGCGCGTTAGATCCTCGTCGTGTAGAAGATGAGCGTCAAAGCATTGTGAAAGCGAGCGGCGCTGTGAGTTGTCGTTTAGAACAGGTGCGTCAGTTCAGAATGCAGCATTCTCCTTTTTATCTTGTGCAACAAATTTCTGACAAGTTACGTTATTTGTTACAAGGTGCAAAAGAAGACAAAATTGCTGAGATTTTAATAACTCTCGGACTCAGTGAAGATCAAAGGTCGGTTTACCGAATCGTTGGACCTAATTTGCAACGTTTTAATGTGTACCATATTGAATTTATGATGCCTGTGTTGGTACTTCATTTTTGTATGCAGAATGCAATAGTTTTGCGCCCTCAATGTGCTTTACCAGCTGGTTTGCAACAGTATTTAGATGATCCGTATAACAAAACAACAGGTTCAAATAATGAAAGTGCATGGAGAGCATTGGAGTGGTCTTATAATGCTGCGTTTAAATGCGGTTGGGGGGCAGGCGAATCAAGAAACTTGGGTTATAACACTAGTTTTGGCAGTTTTTTTGGCGGCTCAACCAATACAGGGATGGGATCGAGCACTCTAACTCGTCCAGTACCAACGTCAACAACAGTGACGACCTACTCCGGCAGTTAAATAGCCGGAGTCTGCAGACTCTTCAATCGAAAATAGGAAGTTGCCGTGGTTAATCCCACGGCATTTTATTTTGTGTCTTTTCAACATCATTTTTATGGGTTTCGGTGAGCTGAGAGGCGATTGGAAGCAAACTTTTTACTTGTACCTGAATATGTCACCAAAATAAATTAGGTGTTATGTCCCTAATTTGATCGGTAAAAAATTGAACAACCCGACTTTATACCCCAACGCGGCAATTTTTAACAAAAGCTTAAATGCAAACAGTCAATATTTTTACCCACACGTTCACGCAACAGACGATAAAAACACGCCCGCAGACCAAACGGCTCCAATACCTCTCCTCCATGCGCAGCAAGGTTGGGAAAAATTCGGGTGAACTGATTAGAAATGGATCGATCTAGCAACTCCAACCTATGGCGTATTTAGTGTATATAATTTAATCCCACTGCCTACCCTGGCGATTTTACCTCTTATCAATTGAAGCAGCTCACAACAATGACCCTCAACACGAACAAATACTTGTCTTACATGATGAATAACGCGACCTGGCAACTGTATGATATGAAATCGTAATGCCTTCATTTAAAATCCGCAATTGCTCAAAGCCTGCATTCACGTTCCCGTCTCGAAATTCACTGTGCAATAACATGCCATACTCTGCCCAGAAGGAGTTAAACGGTTGATAAGCTTTAAAACCTTTGTAGCAGTAACGTGCTTTCCGTTTATAGGTATTCGTTAACGTTGCGTCTTGATCCAATGTCGCAACAATAGAGGGTGACTGCTGCTGAATACAGGTAGTTAAGAGTTTATTCAGACCCATTAGGGCAATCAGATTGGCATTGGGTTCAGGAATAAATGCTGTGCCTTCTACACGTTTTGCCTCCTCTTCGACTGAATGAAATTGTGGCAAATAACGGTGAATTGCTGGATTGGAAGGTAATCCAAGGCTTTTTTCTTTTCTCCATCGTTTTTCAAATGCACGCCGCTCTTTTCGTTTCATGCCGTGTTTAGCAAATTGCATAAGCAATGTCCTGAGTCCTGCATCTTGTTCAAGGCGATCAGTGTCACTGATGCAATCACCACCAGCAAGATTTAACAAGATTAATGACAAAATCATTTCAGCATCCGTCCATCCTAGCATCTTTGTCTTCAGGGTTTGACTGATGTACTGAACAAGACCGCTTTGTTTTGCAAGATTCAAATAGAGCGGTAATCCAGCAAATCCCGTTAATCCGGAGTCAGTTTTTTCGGCTTGGTACTGGAAGGGTAAGGCATTCTGTGTCATGATCATTTTCGCTCGGTTGTTTCACCCAATGGGTGATGTGTTTTTCAGCGAAAACAATTCTATCTTATTGGTTTATTCAAGCAATGGGGCTCCTTAATTTATTTTGGTGAAATATTCAGGCAGTTAACAGATGTTCAACGATGATAAATGATTTTAAGCAAGGCGTTGGAAAATATATTGGAGGTTGTTGTTTACAACCGCCAATATTAATCGAAAACACTACCTAAATGTATAAAGAGGCTGATATAAAGATAACAAATACCACTACATTTTACTGTGGTAGGTAAGCTCAATTGATTTTTTTAGGATGTATATGGCTAAAAGTCCCGTTCCATTTGAAGTTGATGAAAGAAATAACCCTATTTGTGTGAGTTTATTTGAATCATATTTAGGTAAATTTGTATTAGAACATACAGATTTATATAAAAATTACAGGGCTATGCAGTTTACCCCACTAACCACTATATGTAGTATTTAGGGTTTTTGCTGGCACAGGGT
>Ga0247843_1002265_pt1 | contig 35791 bp, 22 predicted proteins | sample LaCruzMarch2017__FD_192420 | JGI IMG/M metagenome (GOLD analysis project Ga0247843, IMG submission 192420) | Freshwater microbial communities from meromictic Lake La Cruz, Castile-La Mancha, Spain - LaCruzMarch2017_8m | ecosystem: Environmental > Aquatic > Freshwater > Lake | place: Spain... | reverse complement strand
GACATGCTCCCCGAGCAAAGCATCCTAGCGGTGCCCTGAGGGAAGCGGTTTCACATCCGCAAGTGGTGCACTTTGAATCCTAACAAGTGATTTTCAGGTGGTGCACTTTGGGTGATCGCCGACACTTTCCGATCCGCATCAGCAAAGTGAGTCAATTTACAGGGGGATCATGCAAATGTTGCACCTGTAGCGGAGGGCGCATCACTGTCCCGGGGCATACGGTTTCCCATGCAGACACCATGACCAGGACTTCGGCCATTCCGCGGTCGCGAAGCATGCCGTCGCCTGCGGTCCTCCACAGGGTGCAGATCTTGCACGAATCCGTGTGTGATTCCGGGAAGCTAGGGGCGCGGCCGCCGGTGGAGCTGTTAAGATGCCGGGGCGCAAGGGGCGTTTTGCCCCGCGCCATTTCCGACCGATGCCCCGATTCAACAACCGTAGAAGCCTGATCGCCCTCCGGGCGGCGGCCGGATTTTTCCTGCTCCAGCGGCTCATCGGACTTCTCTTCATCGCCCTTGTGGCCTTTGGCGCGGGGCTCTTTCGGATGGACGTGATCCTTGGCGGATTGATGGCCGGTGGCCTTTGGATCGGTTTGCGGATCGCCCAGTTCCTGCTGTTCACCCCATGCCGCTGCCCGCTCTGCCTCGGGGCCGTCTTCGCCCGCAGCCGCTGCTTGCCCCACCGCAAGGCTGCGCGGCTTCTCGGCAGCCATCGCCTTGCCTCAAGCCTTGGGATTCTCTTCAAGGGGCGATTCAAGTGCACCTACTGTGGCACCCGCCTGTCCATGGTCGTTGCCGACCGGCGGCCCGAAGATGAGGGTGCCGAAGCCGTTCCCATGCGCTTCCGGAGTCTCGCGGGATCAGGTCGGCCGGGAATCCTCCGCATCAGCAGCAGAAGCAGGCGAGGCAGGAAATCCGCGACCCGCTAGGGCCGTGGCCGGGCACCTCGCCCTGCAGTCGGTGCTTGTCCATCCTGGCAAGCCCCGCCGCCGGCAGTTCTGCCGCCGGTCACGCCGCTACCGCAAAAGCTGCCGGTGAACCGGTCTGTCATGGAGCGCAGGGAACCCGGTCAAAGTGGAATGCCATCGGTCTCGGATGGAAGAGAGATAAGGGTCTGCGGCACCAGGAATCAGGAAACAACGCGTCGGGTCATGGGGTGGTGCAAAAGTTGCGCTAATGCAGGATTTGCATTCTTCCGGTGTGATTTTGCGAAGATCATATTTGGTCCGGTAATCTTTAGCATTATTACACGCACCGCTGCAGACCGGGGATTAGTCGGACTGGCGGCCCTTGCTCTCGATGGATCAACGCCTCTGTCGAAGGCAAGTGGATGCAAGGCCGACCCCCGAGTTTGAAACTAAAAATCGTTCAAGGATGAAAACCAAAGTCGAAACCTGGCCTGAGCAAGATATTCCGATGGCGATCTTTTCCGGGATGGAGGGAGCAGTCGATGCGCCCCAACTCCGTGGCGACGGGCTTCCGCGGCCCTACCGCCCGGAAGGCAAGGTCCACATCCGTTATCCCAAGGAATTGAAGCTCCATGTCACCCTCGAGGCGTTGCGGGAAAGGGTGCCGCAAAGCGAGATCGGGGCCACTTATGGAGTCCCGCAATCGCTCGTCAGCATTTGGAAGAAAGCCGCCGTGGAAACGATCCGGGGCAGTATCCACTACAAGCAGCGCAAGCGCCGCGAGGCACTTGGCCTGATGGAAGACCCGTCGCAGGAAGAAGAACTCCTTCCCCCGGCCTCCGCGGAGGCGGTCCAGCAACTTTGCAGCATCCTCCGCGGCGCGGCCCGCCAGCTCGAGCGGGATCCGGCGGCCCTGGAGCAGCTCATCAAACGGGAACTCGGGGATTGAATCCGCTCCGCCGCACCGGATGAAATCCATTCTACTTCGCTTCGCGTTGCTCCTGGCGGCGCCTCTGGGGTTCGTCTCATGCGCGGATTCCGCCGGCCAGTCAATGGAACCGTCGCTGGCGGGCGACCGTGAAAAGAACCGGCAGGAACTGGCCCGGCTGGAGGCCGACATCAACCGCTACCGCAGCTCGTTCGGCAAGGCACCGGTTCCACGGCACGCCGGTCTCGACAAGATGGCCCGGGAGCATTGCGAGTTCATGGCGATGAATCCGGGGAAGTTCAAACTCGGTTCGACGATCATCACCCACTACGGCTTCGAGGAGCGCTCGCTCCGTGCGCAGCGGCAGTATGGCATGCTCTCCCTTGTTTCAACTCCATTACCATGCTGTTAGATACCCTGAACCAACCCGCCGGGGACCCTCAATGGAATACCGACGTCTCCCCGCCGGCAGCCATCCAGATCCAGCGGATCTGCTGCCTTGGGGCCGGCTATGTCGGCGGACCCACCATGGCCATGATTGCCGCGAAGTGCCCGGGAATCGAAGTGACGGTGGCCGACTTCAACGAGGCCCGGATCGCGGCCTGGAATTCGGACACCCTCCCGGTTTACGAGCCGGGGCTCGACGAGGTGGTCCGCTCCGCCCGAGGCCGCAATCTCCATTTCACGACCGAGATCCGTGCCGCCATTGCCTCGGCAGACCTGATCTTCGTTTCTGTCGGCACGCCGACCAAGACCGACGGCATCGGTGCCGGCCGCGCGGCCGACCTGCGCTACATCGAGTCGGCCGCCCGCCTCATCGCGGAGGTTTCCCAAGGTCACAAGATCATCGTTGAGAAAAGCACGATCCCGGTGAAGACCGCCGAGGCGATCCAGTCGATCCTGGTCGCCAATTGTGCCAAGGGGGCCAGCTTCCAAGTCCTGTCGAACCCCGAGTTCCTCGCCGAGGGGACCGCCGTCGAGGACTTGCAGTCGCCCGACCGGATCCTGATCGGCGGCGAAGACACGAAGGCCGGGCGGGCCGCCGTGGAGGCTTTGGTTTCGGTTTACGCGAACTGGATTCCCCGCGAGCGCATCCTCACCACCAATCTCTGGTCGTCCGAGCTCTCCAAGTTGGTCGCCAATGGATTCCTCGCGCAGCGCATCTCCTCCATCAATTCGATCTCCGCGCTCTGCGAGGCCACCGGGGCCGATGTCGACGAGGTGGCCCGGGCCATTGGCATGGACTCGCGGATCGGCCCGAAGTTCTTGAAGGCATCCGTCGGCTTCGGTGGCTCCTGCTTTCAGAAGGACCTCCTGAATCTCGTCTATCTCTGCGAGTCGTTCAAGCTGCCCGAGGTCGCCGAATACTGGCGGCAGGTGGTGCATCTGAACGACTGGCAGAAATCGCGCTTCGTGGAGAAGATCGTCCGGACGCTTTACAACACCGCCAACGGCAAGCGGATCGCCATCCTCGGCTTTGCGTTCAAAAAGGACACCAACGACACCCGCGAGTCCGCCGCGATCCAGGTTTGCCGCGATCTCCTCAGGGAGCGGGCCTGCGTCGCGATCTACGATCCCAGGGTCGAAGCCAAGGCCATCGAGGAGGATCTGGCGGCCGCCGGCGTTTGTCGCGAGCTGATCGCTTCGAACGTCGAGATCTGCTCCGACCCCTATGCCGCTGCCAAGGGTGCCCACGCGCTGGCCACCCTCACGGAGTGGGACGAGTTCCGTAATCTCGACCTCCCGCGGCTTTATGAATTCATGCTGAAGCCTGCCTTCGTCTTCGACGGCCGTGCGGTATTCCCGGCGGCGGCACTCGCCGCCCACGGATTCGAAACCTTCACCATCGGGAAGGGTTAGGGTCCTGGCAAGCGACCGCTTGTCTGCCCGTTCCGGCTCCTCCCGGCTCCTCCTGCAGGTTCGCCTGCCCTTGCCGCCCTCCCTTCCCATACCCTCGGTAGATGCCTCAAACGTCCAACAAGCCCGTCCTGCTCGTCATCGAGGACGATCCCACCACCTCCGATCTGATCTCCCATTCCGCATTCAATGCCGGATTTCTAACAGTGGTGTGCCCTGACGTGGCTTCGGCCAGAGAGACGAACTGGGCGGAGGTCTCGGCCGTGCTGCTGGATCTGGAACTTCCGGACGGGGATGGCCTCGATCTTCTGTCGCAAACCAGAAAGATGTGGCCGAACCTCCCGTTTTTCATCCTCACCTCCCGGGATAGCGCGGAGATCGCGGTCGCGGCCCTGAAAACCGGGGCCGCCGACTACTTCACCAAGCCATTTGATCCCGTCCGCCTGTTTTCAGTCCTTGCCGGTGCGATTGCCCAACCGGTCCTACCGCTTAAGAAAGCGGAATCCAACCCGGCGGAATGGAGAAGTGCGGCGATGAAGCTGCTCCATGAGCAAGCGCTGCGGTTTGCAGTCCACGAAGGTGCCGTGCTTTTGCTGGGAGAGCCTGCTACCGGCAAGCGGACCCTCGCCCAATGGATCCACTCGACCAGCCGCCGTTCCGTCCGTCCGTTCGCAACACTGGATGCCGGATCCCTTGATGATCAGGCGGCGGGCATCGAGTTGCTCGGTGGAGAGTTCCCGCAAGTCGGCAGCCGCGTCAACAGGCTGCGCGGAAAGATCGAAATGACGAACGGGGGAAGCCTGTTCATCCAGGATATCGACTGCCTGTCGATCCGATTGCAGGGCCGGTTGGTTGATTCGTTGGAGAAGCGCGACGAGCCCGGTCATGCGAGCAAGTCGGACTTTCGTCTCATCGCGTCTGCCCGCCACGATCTCCGGGAGAGCGTCGATGCCGGCAGGTTCCGGGAGGACCTCTACTATCGCCTGAGTTCCAGCGTGATTCGCGTTCCTGCCGTGCGCGAGGTGTTGCAAGACCTTCCCGTGTTCTACAACCGGATCCTCACCGAGGTTTGCCTGGCGAACCGTTGTCGCCTACCCGTCTTCACCCGTGGGGCGAAGGAAGCCATGGCGGAGTATTCGTGGCCCGGGAACCTGGACGAACTCCGCCGGGAGATCGAGAGGGCCGTCGGGGTTTGCGGAGGCGGGGTGATCGGCGAGCACGACCTCAGCGAAGTCATCATCGCCGCAGGACGGCAGCCCGCCGGGCGACGCGACGAGGGCATGCCCGGATCGCCGACCATCCGCGGCCTCGAGCGCAACTCGTTGATCACTGCCCTTGATTCCTGTGGCGGCAACCGGCGCCGCGCCGCGAAACGGCTGGGTGTGAGCCTGCGAACGATCTACAACATGCTCGACCGTCATGGTCTCGCTGGCAGGATGGCCGGGCGGGAAGCGCCTGCGGATTCCGTCGGGCGATCGGATCGTGAAGGAGATCGGTCCGAGCCCGAGTGATGGTCTTCCTGGCGGCAGCCTACCCGTGCTTGCGGGGGGGAAGGCCCACGGGCCTGTCCGGCTCTTGCGACCGCCGCGCGCTGTGGGAAAGTCCACGCGCGGAGATGCCTGCAAGGTCGCGGTTCATGGTGGGTAGTGCAAAATTTGCACGAGTTGCAGGCAGATTTCGAATTAAAGGGCGTGCGGATCCGCTGCCGGAAGCATTAATTCGCCTCGTGAACACGAAATCCTTCTTCCTCGCCGCCGTTCTTCTGACCGTTTCCGCGCTTCAGTCGTCTGCCCGTCCGGTGGCCGGCGGCGGTGGCAATCCCACCGATCCGCCTCCGGTGGTGAGCAAGTAAAGATCACTCCGTGGTTTTCGGTTCCCATCAAAATTTAAGCATATGAAAAATTTGAAGATTTTATCATTGGTTCCTGCCCTAGGGCTTTTAGCGCTACCCTTGGAGGCTGCCGTGTTCGCCGCCGACTTCGAGACGCTGAACGTCAATTCGGATCTCAACAGTCAGGGTGGCTGGTCGACTACCGAGACCACGCCAGAGGCGACATACGTGTCGAGTCCGGGTATGGCCGGCTCCGGCACGGCGTCCGCCTTCATAGGATTCGTATCGTCTGTGAGTTCCACCGAAGTTTATACGAAGAATACTTTCGGGGGCGTCACCAATCTGGCCAATGCGCAGTTCAGTGTGGCTTTCCAAATGTCCGACAGCTCCAACGACCGGCCGAGTCGTGATACCTTTGGGTTCCGACTCAAGGATTCAGCCGGTACGAATCTTTTCAGTCTCTTCTTGGATCCCGATCTTCAGTCGAATACCCCAGGAGCGCTAGGCAATGTCGGGCAATGGGAATTGTCTTACACGACCGGCAGCGGAGCTCAAGTCCCTCTTTATCAAAATGTTGAGCAGACGTTGGTCTATGCGGCCAACGAGGATCTAAAGAACACCTTGACGGTTACTTTCGCCGAACTTGGCCTTACGGGGGATGTGCAAATGAACATCGTATACCGAGGGGTTGCCATTGGTGGCGGTGTGCTTAGTGGTCTCGCATCTTCCTCGGTCAACGAGGTCGGGGTTTTCTGGCGTCCGACCGATGGTCCATCCTCCCCCGGCGACAATGGGATGTTCTTCGACGACATCATCGTCGTCCCCGAGCCCGGCGTGGCCGGACTCGTCGGCATCGCGGGTCTGCTCTGCCTCATGGTTCGCCGCCGGGCTTGAACCGTTTATTAACGCAAGCAGGGGACCGTTCCAGGAGCAATCCGGAACGGTCTTTTGTTTGGGGCCGGGCATGGCGGTTCTTCCACGCAAGAGGATCATTTGGGAGAAAAGGACGTGCGTCTGCTGCTCATCAACCAGTATTTCCCGCCCGACCATGCTCCGACCGGTCTGATGCTGGAAAGCGTCGTCGGGGTCCTGGCGGACCGGGGTCATGAGGTGACGGTTCTGTGTGCCAAGGGCGGTTATGCCGGCGCGGCCCTTGCGGATCCTGCGGCCGGGGCGGATGAGGCCGCGGCGGGCCGCGGCGCGGTGTCGGTGCTGCGAATCGGCGCCAGTTCCTTCGGGCGGGCGAGCTTCGCGGGCAAGCTGGCGGACTATCTTTCGTTCTATCTCGCGGTGGCGCTGGTGATCGTCCGGCGGCGGCCGCGGCCCGACCGGGTGGTGGTGCTCACGACGCCGCCCTATCTCTCGGTCCTGGCCCGGCTGGCCGGAAAGTGCGCGGGGGCCGATCACGCCCATTGGGTGATGGATCTTTATCCCGACGTGATGGTGGCTCACGGCATGCTCCGGGAGGGGGGGATTGCCCGGCGGGTCCTCGCATCGTTGGCGCGCTTTGGTTTCGGCGGGCGGCGCTGTGCGGGGGTGATGACCCTCGGGCCTGATATGGCGGGTAAGGTTTCGGCCTATCTAACAGGAGGGCGGAAGGCGGCATGGGTTCCGCTGTGGAACACGGATCCTGTGGCGGATCACGCCGGGCTCCACACGGCGGAGCCAGGGACGGCAGGTTCCACCGGGCGTTCCGCTGCCGATGACCTGCGGCTCGCACGGGGTTGGAAGAAGGACGAACTGGTGGTGATGTATTCGGGAAACATGGGGCTGGGCCACCGGTTCTCCGAGATCCTCGAGGTGGTGCGGCTCCACTTTATGGCGGAGCCTGGGATGCGCGGGGTCGCAGGGGATCTCCCGCGGGTCCGCGTGGTTTTCTATGGCGCCGGAAAACGCCGCCGCGAGATCGAGGATTTCCTTCGCGATCATCCCGCAGCCCCGGTGGAGCTTCACGATTACGTGTCCCGGGATCTCCTGGCGGCGCACCTGCGAAGTGCGGATGTCCATCTCGCCTCGCTCGAGTCCGGGTGGGAGGGGACGATGGTTCCCAGCAAGCTGCAGGGGATCTTCGCGGTCGGCCGCCCGGTGTTCTTCGTGGGCAGCGAAACCTCGTCCATCGGGGAGTGGATCAAGGAGAGCTCGGGAGGCTGGGTGGTGGCTCCCGGCGATCATCAGGCCCTCTACCGGGCGATCCTGGAGTCGGCCCTGCCGGATGCCTGCCGGTCACGGGGCCGCGCCGCCGGTGAGTTCGCGCGCCGGCATTTCGATCGACAGCTCAACTCCGCGAAGGTGGCGGAGTGGATGACCGGGGGCTGCTGAGGCTGCTCCGCCGTCACTTCCCGGTCTTGTTCAACAGCTGTTTCACCAGCGCACGCTCGCAAGGCATCAGTTCTTCGGACTCGGGCGCTTGTCCGGGGGGCGGGGTGGCTCCGGATCGTGCGAGGTCGGCCAGCCAGCGGGCGAGTGGGGGGGTCCGGGTCCAGTCGACCTTCCCGTCTCCCAGCCATTCGACCGCGCCGGCGGGGTCGCCCTCCAGCAGCTTCGCGATCACGGCGACGAGCCGCGGATGGGCCTCGGCCGGGGCGATCGCGACGACCGGCACGATCATCTCGATCGCACGGGCCGGAGTGAGGTCGCCGCAGAGCAGCGCGAGGTAGGCCAGCCGGGTCGCTGAAACCGGCTCCGCCGGCTCGATGCTGCGGTAAACATAGAGCAGTTGCAGCAAGTCGCGGTCCCGCCCGGCATGTTCGAGAAAGACCATCAGCTCGGTCAAATCGGCATAAAGCGGCAGCGGCTCCCCTTTGGTCTGGATCGCAAGGAGCATCGCCTCGTGGGACGCCTCGGGCAGCCATTCCCGGACCCGGCGGACGAGGTCGCAGAGGGTGATCCCGGGCGGCCGGCTTTCGGCGATCCGCATGGCTTCTTTCCAGGCGGCGGACGATTCCTCCCGCTGGTCCAATTGGTGGCTGGCCACGGCCAGGTCGGCCTGAATCAGCAGCTGGGGGATCCCGCCCACGGCCGTGCCGGTCAAGGTTGTCCTCCAGGCGGCCCACTCGGCGCGGGCGATCCGTTTCGCGCGGAGCCACTCGTATTCCCCGAGCCCGAGCGCCGGGGGGCTATCGAAGAGGCCGAGCGCCGCCTCGGGATCCCCGCCGTCGAACAGGAGCTTGGCCAGCGGCAGCCGCTGTTCGGGCTCGTTGTCTTCCAGCCAGCCGCGGACCGGCGGTTGAGCCGGATCGACCGAAGCGCCCTGCAGCGTCATCCGGTGGCGGGTCATTTCAAGACGTGCGGAGCCCTTTTCCGGGAGCGCTGCCAGGCCGGCCTCGCCATCCAGTGCCGCGCTGGGAACCCTCTCCCAGCCGGCCAGGCACCATTCCGGGACTTCCTCGCCGCGATCCCGCGCCTTCTTCGAGCGGAGCTGCAAGCGCCGCTGGATCTCCCCCCAGGCCTTGGAATCCCGGGCGGGATCCTGGCTCGTCACGCTGAGGAGCAGGTCGACGATGAAGGCTGCCAGCTCTTCGGGCGGGTCTTCGATCTCGATGTCGCGCAGCAAGAGGGTCGCCTGATCCGGTTTGCCCTCCGCGAGCAGCCGCTTGCCGAAGCTCACGATATTGGCGGGATGGCGCCGGTCTTCTTCGGAAAACGCGGCCCAGACCCGCCCGGTCTTCGCCAGCGGGGTGGTGGTCGCGAGGACCCCGAAGCCGAGCTCCCGGTCCTCCGGGGTCGCGCTTCGATGGCCGATCAGGAACTCGGCCACCGGAGCCGGGTCCGCGGCGGAAGTCGCGGCGTTGGCCGTCACCAGCAGCCGCGCGGCTTCGATCCTTTCGGGGAACACTTGCAGCACCGACATCGCCCGGGTTCTCGCTTCCAGAGGGGCACCCTCCCGCATCGACTGCTCCGCCAGCCGCAGGTTGCGGGTGGCGGCAAACTGCTTGACGACTTTGCTGGCGGGGCGCGCGACCGTCAGGGCGATGACGCCGACGACCATCAGGATCAGGCAAGCCCGGATCGCACCGTGGAGGTTTTCCCAAGTGTCGCGAAGTTGACCCAAGTCGATCTTCATGGATAGAGAATGTTCGGTAATAACAGTTGGGAGAAGCGTATTTTCAAGGCGAAGTCGCATTGTCGGCGTTGCGCTGCAGGGAAAGCCCCTTCAGCACCTCATCGCGGAACCGGACCCAGGCGTCGGCCTCCGCCGCTTCGCCTGAAACCACGCCCATCACCACCCGGGCATGCTGCGGGCGGAAGCGGTTCCATGCGGTGGCCAGGCGGAGCTGCCGGAGATTCGCGGACGAGCCCAGGCCCTCGATCCCTCCACGGGCGGTCACCGCGAGCGGTGAGGAGACCCAGACGGCTTTGTAAACATAGAGCGTCATCTCCAGCCGCGTGCGGTCGGAAAACTCGGTCACATCGAAAGTCAGCTTTCCCCCGTCCCATTCGTGGGTCCGCGCCGGGTGGTGGCGGGCCAGTTGCCAGCCGATCGATCCCATGCACTGTTCCGGCTTGTGCTTGAAGGCCTCCAGCACGCTGCCGGCGTCCCGCGCGTCCCAGGCGAACCAGCCGGCGCGCAGTTGGCGCTGACCCTGGTCTTCGCCGACGGTGCCCAGCCAGCCGTCGTTGCAGCGCAAGTCCGGGCGGATGTCGTCGAACGCCTTCCGATCCAGCGTCAGCCGGGAGCCGGGCGGATCCAGGGCAAGCACGGCTTCCGCGCCGCGCCGTGGCGGATTCATCCAGAACCAGGTGGCGGCTTCGAGGATGGCCACCAAGCCCAGCAGGCCCGCGACCGGCCGCCACGAAAGCGGCCGGCCCGCGCTCGCCGGGGCGGCGGCTGCGGCAGCGCCCGCCGACTGCCGGCGGGCGGGTTCCAGCTTTCCGGCCAGCCACCAGACGGCCAGCGCGCCGGCCGCGAAGGCGATGCCGCCGGCCGCGTCGTGCCAGCGCGAAGCGGCCGCCTCGCCGTGCTCGAAGCGCAGCCACGCCAGGGTCAGCGCGCGGGCGACGTTCACCAACCAGACCGCCCCCAGCGAGAGCAGCATCAGCAGCACCCGGTGCAGGACCGGCAGCCGCAGCCATTCGCCGAAGAACAGGCCCACCATCAGAAAGCCCTGCAAAGAGCGGATCCCGCTGCAGCCGTCCGCGACCTCCACCCACTCGCCCAGCGACTCCATCCGGTCGCCCCAGATGGTCACCGGTCTTCCACTCAGATTCAGCAGCAGTGCGGTGGCCTCGATCACCCCGTCGGTCATCTTGCCGATCAGCAGCTTCTCCACCCCGCTCGGCAGCGGGACCGCGCTGAGGGCGAACAGCAGCACGGGTAGCAAGGCGAAGCAACCGGCCTTGCCCTTCGCCCGTGCCACCAGGGCGAAGGTCGCGGCGGTGGCAATGCCGGCCAGGGTCCAGGTGGGCAACCGCCACGCCGGATCGGTATGGATCAGCAAGCGCGCGGCCGCCCATCCGGCGGCACCGGCCAGACAGGCCGCCGGGATCCAGCGGGGGAAGATCGCCGGTGCCTCCGGCAGCTCGCGCCAGCGGCCGAGGAAGAGCAGCACGGCCAGCGGCGGCACGTACCAACCATAGTCGTAGTAGTCGCCGAAGCGCCAAGCGTAGGAGCAGGTCAGGAACACCGGCAGCCACAGCGCCGCGAGCGCAACCGGGACGGGCGGCACGCGGAAGGCCGGTGGACTCGGGGGCTGGCGGATGGTGCTCAAGATGTGCGCGGACGTTCAAGCGGCTCTCGAGTTGAGTCGAGTGAGATCCTTCGACAAGCGTCGATCCCACCCCGAATCCCAAGCCTAAAAGAGCGGTGGAAGGGGAAGGTGCAAATTTTGCACGAGTTGGGGTGATTTTCTTGTGGGATGGGCTTGTGAGGGGTGGGCGGCTTGCTCAATCTTCTGCCGCAACTCTGCGCCAGAGCGCTTGCGTCTCAATTTTTCCACTTCTGCACTGCGTCCCCAAAAATCGATGAGAACTACAAATTCTTCAGCCTTTACTCCGTGCGTTTCGGTCCCATTCAGTCGTTTTTGGGTTTTTTCATGTCTAGTCTCATTTCGATTTTGGGGGGCTAACGTAAATGCTGCAACAATCTACAACGTCACGAGTATTGGCCAGCCTATCGAACTCATTTTTGGTAACGATCCCGGGCAATTAGCTTTTACCGGTAATTTTAATATCGGTTCAGAGCAGGTGTATAATTTCGAGAGGTTGAGGTCAGTGCATGGAAATGCCTATGGGATTTCTGGTGATTTTGCTGCTGGTCTTCTAGGGGCGGCTACGGTTAACTCTGTCTACGATCCGGATTTTGATGAGACTACCACCACGATCACTGATGGTTTGTTTAGTCACTCAATTACAAATTATCGCTTAAGTGCGGGAAACTCCATTCTCAATGGTGGTAATCCTATTTCTCCGACGAACCGGTATACTTGGGTCGCTACGACCCCTTTGAGTGTAGGTTGGTCGACGACGGATGCTCCGGTTGCAACTGCGTCGGGGCAGCCGCCAATCGCTTCATCATCGCCAACGTCTCCATATGCCATACGAGAGGCGACCTTGACCACGACAAAGACCTTCGATATGACTACGGTGGATGGAGTCGCAACCTTGAACTTTTCAGCGTTGTACCCTCAAGGTGCCGCGGCCCAAATGGGTCTTCAGGTCCGACAGGCAACCGGATCATCGCAGATCAATACCTCTGACGTTTATCTCCGGGCGCAGCCTGGGATTGTTTCGCCCACCGCTGACTTCACTACCGCTACCAATAGTTTGTTTCGGTGGGACCTGAAGGGGAATACGGAGGCTGGGCCGGGCACGAATTGGACTCAAATCGATTTTGCCGATAAGGTAGCGACTTTCACTGAGGGTACTCAATTCGTGATCGCATTCGATACGACGACGAACTTCCTCGATCCGTTCTGGAGTCAGAATCGTTCGTGGGACATTTTCAATGGCGGATCCATCGCTGGTGCCGGGGCCGATGATTTCCTGGCGAATCTCAACTTCACCTTCATCGGTGGCCTGAATCGTCCGTCTGACATTCCGAATGGGTATAACACGTCGCACTTCAGCTTCGACCAAACCACCGGAACCCTCAACTGGACCGCGATCCCCGAGCCTACCTCCGCGCTCTCCGGGATTCTGTTGGCGGCCGGCCTGATGCGCCGCCGTCGTCGCTAGGGCATCGGACTTTGCTCTTGTTTTGTGGAAGCCGTCAGTCCGGGCAGCTCTTCTTGGGCTCCGCTTGGAGGGTGGTTGACATGAAACGGCAGGCACTCGGGTTCCGATTCGTATCCTTCTCCAGTTCATGGCACCGCGGAGTTCTTCCGCACTGGGGAGGGGCGGCAAAGCGCTTGGGGCTTTTCTCAGGACAACCGGGTAGTGGCTTCCAGGAAGCCGCTACCCGGATTTTGTTTCGATCCGGCGGCCGTTGACGTGAGGTCCGTTGCGAAACCACCTGCTTCAGGAGGACGCGCCGCTCTTCCGGTCAAGCACCCTTCGGCGAATTCCATGACTTCCATGCCGCCCTCCACGACCGACTGGAAGGCGAGCCTGTTAGACCCGGCCCGTCCGCATCGCGAGGGGGTGAGTCGAGGGATGGGTCGATAAAACGCCAGGCGGGATTGGAAGACCGGGGTTCTTCAACAGGATATTAACCCCCAACGACACCGTTCTTCAACGGTTACACTAGAATCCGCCGGAGGGATCGTGCAGGTTTTGCATCAACTTCCGTTGATTTCAAATTTTCGGTATTGACCGTATGATCTTACCCGAGGTTCAATTCTTGAGATAAATAACATTATTTATCATTATGAAAATATGATGCTCATAGAAGTCCGGCTCAGTCCCAGCACGTTGCATGGGCTGGGCATTTTTACCTTGGAACCCGTGCCGCAGGGCACGCCGATCTGGCGATTTGAGCCGGGCTTTGATCGCGCCTTCACGCCGGAAGAGTTGGCGGCCCTGCCACCATTGGCGCAGGCGCATCTCCGCAAGCACGCCTATCCCGACGCCACCACCGGCCATTGGATCTTCAGTGGAGACCTCACCATCTTCATGAACCACTCGAGCCCGCCGAACACCGGTGCGTTGCCCGGCACCGTCAAGCCAGTGACGACAGTTGCCCTGCGCGACATTGCGGCGGGGGAGGAGCTGACGTGCGACTACCACGCCTTCGATGTTACAGCCGTGCAGAAGCTGGGGCCACCCGAAGCACGCATGTGACCGGAGGCGATCGGGATGGAGACGTTCGTCTCCGGGGAAGTTGTTGCGCAAACGCCATGCGAAGTTGCTTTGAATGGGAGTCCGGGATCGATCGCTCCGGGATCCCGGTGGATGAAGGACGGTTGACGAGGTTCGTGATCAACTGCCTCTTGCTGTTGCTCCACAAGCTGGAACGGTCTCACGACCTTGCTTTCCGTCTTGTCGGTGAGTGCTTGGATCGCGGTGAGGCGTTCTCCGTCCATGATCCCGAAGAAAGGGCGGTTGATTTCCTGACAAGGGATTGGTCCACCGGGATCCGCGGTGGCGGAGGGGCGGAGGATCTCCCCGTGATTGCCGTCGATCCCCCAGCCTTCGGGGCTGCGCCGGCGTGCAGGGTCGGGTTCGCTCTGTCGGTCGCCGATGGGGATCTTTGGCTCGGCCTGATTCCGCCTCGCGAGCCGAGAGAGCAGTGGCTGTATCGGGAGGTGATGAAGCGCTGGCGGATGCTGGTGCGAAGGGGGATCCCGGATCCGGCAGCCTCCATCGGGTCGATCTTGCTGCTGGACGAGGGGGAGATGAATTCACTGTTGGACGGCCTCCGGCGCGAAGCACCGCCGCTGAAGCATGGAGTGCTGGATCTGGAAGCGCTTTCCTACTCGGCATCGAAGCACCCATCGGTGCTTGCGGTGATCGATGGCGAGCGGTCGATCCGCTACCGGGAGCTTGACCAGCTGACCAACCGGATGGCGAAGGTCCTGCTGTCCCGCGGGATTTCGGCCGGGTACGTGGTGGGCTCGCTGATCGAGCGGTCCTTGGAATTCGTGGCCGCGATCTGCGCGATCCGGAAAACCGGCGCGACCCTGATGATGCTGGATCCGCTCCATCCCGACGAGCGGATGGCTTTCCAAATCGGGGACGCCAGGCCCGCACTGATGGTGGCCGACGAGCGGAACATCAGCCGCCTTCGCCACCTTGATCCGCCCCTCCTGTCCTGCGGCGAGTGGCAGGCGCTTGCCGCAGAGGAGGATGTTTCCCCGCCAGCGGTTGAACATGGAGATTCAGGCGTCGGATATCTTTTCTACACCTCCGGATCCACCGGGGTTCCCAAGGGCGTGCGTATGCTGTCGCGACGCTACGAGCGGCTTGAGCACGGCAACCCGGAGTTGCTGCCCGTGGGGGAGAAGAGCTTTTTCCAATCCTCGCCTTCGTTCACACTAGCAATCGGCGAGACTTTCTGGGCGCTCCAATCCGCGGCGACGATCTACATCGTGCCCACCGGGCAGGAAAAGGACATCGGGTGGATGATCGCGAGGATCGTGCAGCACGGGATCAGCGCGCTTTATGCGGTTCCGTCGATGCTCGCCCGCTTTGCCAAACATCCGGACTGGCGGCGCTGCGTTTCCCTCCGAAGGCTCTACACCGTGGGTGAGACCCTGTTGCCCGAGCTGCATGACGAGATTCTCGGGAAGTTGCCCGATGCCCGGCTGTTCCTGTTTTACGGCTGCACCGAAGCCCCGGCGCAGACCTTCCGGGAGATCCGGCAGGGCGAAGAGGTTCTGGGGCGCTTCAACATCGGCCGCCCGCTGAACGAGGGGAAGGTGCTGATTCTCGATGGGAACCGGCTTCCCCTGCCGCCGGGTTTTCCGGGTGAACTCCATGCCGCTGGCAACCTCTCCGCGGGGTATCTCAACCGGCCTGAACTGGATCTCGAACGCTTCATCGCGAACCCGTTCCACGAGGGCGGCAGGCTCTACCGGACGGGGGATTTCGCGAGGTGGGAGCCGGATGGCAGCATCGAGTTCCTCGGCCGGCAGGATCGGCAGGTCCAGATCCGGGGAATCCGGGTCGAGCTGGAAGAACTGGAAGCGGTGCTGGCGGAACACCCGGGCGTCCAGCGGGCGCTGATTCCGGGCGGGTATCTCCAGACCAGCGGCCGGCTGGGATGCTGCTACCTCCCGGCAGGGTCTTGCGCTCCGACCGCCAGGGAGCTGCGTCGATTCCTTACCGCGCGGTTTCCCTCCGCGGTCATCCCCCAGAGCTTCCTCGCCATCGAGTCTCTCCCGCTTCTGGAAAGTGGAAAGGTCGATCAAGCGGCCTTGGCACGAGCCCTCGAGTCCCAGTTTGCCAATCGCCGGAAGCCCGCCACCCGCTTGCAGCGGAAACTCGCCCGCCTTTATTCCAAGGAAACCGGGGTCCGGGAGGTCGATATCGATTCGGGTTTTTTCGAGCTTGGCGGCGATTCCCTGGGGGTGGTCACGCTGCTCGGTGCGATCCGCAGGACGACGGGCCTCACCCTCGGCCTCGGCGACTTTTTCGAGGAATCCAGCATCGCCGGACTGGAGCGGAGAATCCTTGCGCGGGAGTTCTCCAAGGACCGGCGCTTCTATTTCCGCGAGGACCGGAGCGGGGCCCGGGTCACGGCCTTCGCGATCTCGTTTTCTTCCGATCAAGCCGACCGCTTCCCCCGGGACTGGACCGTGAATCTCGGCAAGGGCATCTGGGCCGAGGAGTCGTATGACCTGACGCGGGAACTAGGGGTCTATGTCGATGCCTATTTTCAGGAGATCATCGACCGGGCGATCGACGGTCCGCTGGTGATCATCGGGCACTCGTTCGGCGGCTTGATCGCGCACGAAGTCGCCTGCCGGCTCGCGGCCATCGGCCGGGAGCCGCTCGGGGTCTGCCTGATCGAGCCCGTCACCCCGAACGGGCGCTTGCGCCCCCGGCCGGGGTCCAATTTCAGGGCGTGGCTGGACATCATGAGAAAGCGCCGCCGCTTCCCCTACCGGCTGACTCCGGCGCTTGTCCTCGGGGCGCTTGGACGGCCGATCCCTTGGGAGTTCCGGAAGGCGGCGTCGCTCGAATGCTGCCGCTTGCTGGCGGATTGCGAGAAGCTCAGCCACTATCCGGGGAAGATCACCCTGTTCCATGGCGATGGTTTTCCTGACGCGGACCTCAGTCGTTGGGAATCCGCGGCGGGCCAGGGCTTGGAGGTCGTCCGGATCGATGGTGCCGATCACAACAGCTTGGTGAGTCCGTCCTACCTTGACCGCTGGATGCGTCCTTTCTCCGCGGAAATCGAACGCTCCCTCGCCGGTGCTTGACCTGCCGCGGATCCCGCATTCCTGCTCCCTGGGAATCCGGAGAGCGCTCCTCGAGGGCGGGTGGGATGCAACTTCTGCATTGCTGGCGGGACCCTTTCGAGGTCCGCACTTGTTTGCGGCGAAACTACTGACATCCCCGGAGGCGTGAGCGCTGACCTTGAAAAATGGCTCGTTTGGGCGGGAGTCGCCCAGACTTGTGTTCCCGTCTTCTCCTTGTGCGCTTACATCCCCCAGTGGCGCAAGCTGCTGAAGCTCCGCGACAGCGGGGCGATCTCGCTCGGCTCGTGGATCCTCTGGGCGTTCTCCTACACCACGGCCGTCGTCTATTCCTCGCTGCTGGTGGTGGTCACCGGTCGTGGCTGGCTGATCCTCTTGACGGCGGGGGTCGGCCTGGCCTCGGTCCTGTTCACGATCAGCCTGATCTGGAGGTTCCGGTCGCGGTGATCACCCATTCCCCACCGGAGCAGGATTTCGATGAGGCGCTGGCCGCCGATGAAGCGCCCGCGGAGGTTTCGCCGGGCCGCGGCGGGTGGAGCGATGCCGACCTTCGGGCAGGTCTGGAGCAACTCGAAAAGCACCCGCCGCTGGCCGCCGCCAAGCGCTTGCTCCAGCTGCTGCGCTACCTGTTCGAGGAAACGGTCGCTGGCCGTGGCGGGCAAATCTCGCAGTACAGCATCGCGTTCGATTGCTTCGGCATCGACCCGGCGGCGTTCGATCCGAATCGTTCGGCGACCGTCAGGGTCCACTTGTCCCGGCTGAGGAAAATCCTCGCCGATCACGCCATCGCAAGCGGGTCGCTCCGGATCACCCTGCCGGTCGGCAGCCACTCGCTCCGGTTCAGTGAGCGGGTCACCGCCAAGCCCGGGCTGCCGCGGCAGGTCCTCGCGCTCATCGATTTCAACGGAAGCGGCCTGGACGGGGAATGGATGCTGCTCCCCAACCTGTTGACGGAACAGCTCAGCGACCGCGTGTCGCGGCTCCAGGCCTTCGATGTCATGGGGCCGTTCCCGCGGACCCTTGCGGGTTCCGATGATGCGGATCTCACCGCGGTGGCGCTGAAGTACGGCGTCGCCTGTTTTGTCGACGGTTCGGTGCACCGCCGGGGGGATCTCGTGGATCTGCGGCTGCGAACGATCGACGGCCCGACCGGCACCGTGACCTGGACGGCCTCGGAGACGCTCCCGATCAAGCACCTGGCCCGGGAAAACCTCGTGAGCGAGCTGCTGGAGCGGCTTGCTGCGGGAATCGGCGCCGACTTCGGGGCGATCGACGCGCATTTCAGCCGACTCTCCCGCACCAAGCCGGAACACGCGCTGACGATCCACGAGGCCGTCCTATTGGGCCGGATGTATTTTTTCGACTACAATCCCCGGAGCTTCCCGGTCGCGGTGCGGCGCCTGCGGCAGGTCGTCCTGGAGTGTCCTGATGAAGCCCTGCCCAAGGCGACCCTGGCCATGTTGCTGGCCAACGCCGGCCACGAGGGGTCTTGGCCGGAGCTTCCGCCCGCCGCCGAGATTCAATCGCTCGCCGACGACGCGTGGCGTCTGGATCCGATGGCCTCCTGGTCGATCCTTGCCCGCGGCTTCGCCTGTTGCTTCAGCGGGGATCTGCCCGAGATCCGGCGCCTGGCGCAGGCCGTGGAGAGGGATCCGGATGCTTCGGGCTTCTCGTGCTGCGGGCTCGGCGTCCTGCTTTGCCTGCAAAACCTCGACCTCCCGCAAGGGATCCGCCTGATCCATCAAGCCCGGCGGATGAGCCCGTATCAACCGCGGGCGTTGGATGTGGTGGAGGCCCTCGTCGCCCTTCGGGCCGGCGATCTGGACGCCACGCTCGCCCACCTGGATTGTTACCGCATTGCCTGGGGCTGGGCCGCCCCCCTGATTCGCGGGGCGGTCTACGCCCTGCGCGGAGACGTGGAATCCGCCGCTTGCGAGCATCGCGCCGTGCTGGCGGCCTACCCGGACTTTGGGAATGTCGCGCTGGAACCGGGCCGGATGGCCTGGCACGCCGACCACCTCCGCTTTTTGCTCGGGATCTACCACCGCGTGGGGATCGGCGGGGTGCCGTGTGGCGGCTGAGCGGGGCTTTGCCGGATCGACGGGCCGCTGGTCGCGACTCTAACAGGGGCGCCGGTCCGGGAGGCCGGCAGGGGAGGGAAGGGAGATCTGTCCGCGCGCGGGCAGGCGGGATTCAGAACGCTTTCGTGTAACCGTTACACCGTTGACCTTTCGCGACGGGAACGGTGTTTCCTGACTGCTGGCCAAAGCCGGCTCTCGCCGCCCTATGGCACCGTCTTTTTCACGATTCCACCTTACCATGCATCTTCCCTCTGTATCCGGTCCCAGATTCCACCTTCCTTTCTTGGACACGGTCGCCGCTTGGTTGATTCTCGTCACCTTCCTGCTCCTCCCCTCGCTCTGCAAGGCCCAGGCCTTCGCTGCTGACGGGGTGGAATTCGGGGACGGGTCTTCCAACGTCTACTCGGCCGCCGATGTGGGCCCGGACGGCAAGTTCTACGTCCTTTGGAAGGACGGCAGCGTCTACCAAACGACCACGCTGACCATCCCACGCTACAAGCTGATCCGATGGGAGGCGCAAACCTCTTCCTGGACCACCCTCGGCACCATCCTCGGAGACACCGACACGTTTCCCAACATCATCACCGGGACCGCGAACAGCAGATTCGGCGACCGCATGGCTCTCAAGGTGGACTCGCAGGGGCGTTTCCACATCGCCATGCACATCTTCTTCACCACCGGTGCCGCCATCGTGTACGGCACCAGCGCCACCGGCTCGGCATGGACCTTCACCACCCTCGAGACGAACAACAACACCTCCAACTACTCGCTGTCCGATCCCCAGCTCGATCTCGATCCCGACGGAAAACCTCATGTGGTTTTCCGCATCGCGGACAACAGCTCGTCGGATTCCACCCAGCGCCCCACGCGCATCCGCAGGCACGTCTTCAACGGCACTTCCTGGTCCGGTGAAACGGTCTACTCGCGCACCGGCAGTCTCTATGCCATCAACGGCGGAGTCGGCTACGCGATCGACTCCCTGGGCTCCGGACATCTCGCCATCCCGGTGGAAACCAACGGTAGCGGCACCGATGCCAGCTTGTTCTACCTCATCAACAGCAGCGGAACCTGGTCGTCTCCCGTCAACCTCGCCGCAGGTGCGAGCTCCAATGCCGCCGTCCTGTCGCTGGATCTTGCGGTGGATCCTCAGGACAAGGTGCACATCGTCCGCAGGGACCTGGCCTACAACCTCCATCACCACACCAATGCCTCGGGCACCTGGCAGGGCGCGCAGATCAACAGCAACCTCCAGGGGAACATCGATTACGACAGCCTGACGGTGAATTCCCAAGGGGATCTGCTGCTCGCTTACAACACGCATACCGGAACGAACGTGGGCAACGTGGCGTATGCCTGCCGATTCACGGGAGAGTCCTCCTGGCAGACCGGTCCCGTGATGAGCGGCAACAGCCGCACCGGGCAATACTTCTCCGTCGCCTTCAAATCCGACCGCACGGCGATGATCCTTTTCGATCACTTCACCGGCACCGGCATCGGCACCGGAATTCCGACCTATGCCTCCCCGGACAACCCGCGGCAGCTGCAATACGCCACCGCCGTGATCTCACCACCCGTGTCCGCCCCGGCAGCCCCCACCTCCCTGATCGCCACGGCGGGCGACGGCCAGGCATCGGTCGCCTTCACCGCAGGTGCGAATGGCGGCAGCGCCATCACGAACTATGAGTTCAGCACGAATGACGGCACGAGCTGGACCGCCTTCAATCCGGCGGTGACCGCCTCGCCCGCGGTGATCAGCGGCCTGACCAACGGCACCGCCTACAGCATCCGCCTGCGCGCCGTGAGCGCCGCCGGAAACGGGGCCGCCAGCGCCGCGGTGAGTGCCACGCCAAGAACCATACCCTCCGCCCCGACCGCGCTCGTGGCCACGGCGGGCGACGGCCAGGCATCGGTCGCCTTCACCGCGGGTGCGGATGGAGGCAGCGCCATTACGAACTATGAGTTCAGTACGAATGACGGTAGGAGCTGGACCGCCTTCAATCCGGCGGTGACCGCCTCGCCCGCCGTGATCAGCGGCTTGACCAACGGCACCGCCTACAGCATCCGCCTGCGCGCCGTGAATGCCGCCGGAAACGGAGCCGCCAGCGCCGCGGTGAGCGCCACGCCAAGAACCATACCCTCCGCCCCGACCGCGCTCGTGGCCACGGCGGGCGACGGCCAGGCATCGGTCGCCTTCACCGCGGGTGCAAATGGCGGCAGCACTCTCACCCATTACGAGTTCAGCACGAATGACGGGACCAGCTGGACCGCCTTCAACCCGGCGGTGACCGCCTCGCCCGTCGTGATCAGCGGCCTGACCAACGGTAGCGCCTACAGCATCCGCCTGCGCGCCGTGAATGCCGCCGGAAACGGAGCCGCCAGCGCCGCGGTGAGCGCCACGCCAAGAACCACACCCTCCGCCCCGACCTCGCTCGTGGCCACGGCCGGCGAGGGCCTGGCATCGGTCGCCTTCACCGCAGGTGCGGATGGCGGCAGCGCCATTACGAACTACGAGTTCAGCACCAACAATGGCAACGACTGGACCGCCTTCAATCCGGCGATCACCACCTCGCCCGCAGTCATCACCCAGCTGACCAACGGCATCGCCTACAGCATCCGCCTGCGCGCCGTGAACGCCGCCGGAAACGGGGCCGCCAGCGCCGCGGTGAGCGGCACGCCAAGAACCACACCCTCCGCCCCGACCTCGCTGGTCGCCACGGCGGGCGACGGCCAGGTTTCGGTCGCCTTCACCGCGGGTGCGGATGGTGGCAGCGCCATCACCAACTACGAGTTCAGCACGAATGACGGCACGAGCTGGACCGCCTTGAACCCGGCGGTGACCACCTCGCCCGCGGTCATCACCGGCCTGACCAACGGCACCGCCTACAGCATCCGCCTGCGCGCCGTGAACGCCGCCGGAAACGGGGCTGCCAGCGACGCGGTGAGTTCCACCCCGGTGGATCCCCCGATCGTCTTCCGGGCGGCGTCCAAAGCCGCGGCCATGACTTCGATTTCCGTCGTCAAGCTGACGAGCAAGGCGGGCGGTGTGCTGGGAACGGCCGTGTCGGTTTCCTCGGTCGCTGCGACCAGCGAGCAGGGCGCGACGGTGGCTCTTGCCGGCTCCGCGATCCAGTACACGCCGGCGTTGGGCTTCTCCGGAGTGGACCGATTCCGGGTCACCTTCACCTCGTCCGCGGGCGCCATCGTCGGGCTGATCGAGATGACGACCGCCGTCCCCAGCCATCTGGCGAACCCGGCGCGCCTGACCCCGCTGTCGGGCGGGCGGATGGGCATCCAGTTCAACGGCATCCCGGGAGTGGCCTACCAGCTCCAGCGGTCGACCGACCTCGCGTCGTGGACGACGATCGCCACCATCACCGCCGGGTCGCGCGGGGCGATCGATTTTACCGACGACAACCCGCCCGCACCGAACGGCTTCTACCGCCTGGCCACGCCGTGAGGTTGAACTTCTTCCACTCCAAGACCATCCCCACCACCCGCTCCATCCCATGAAATCCGGAACCCGTCTTCTCCCCGTCGTCCTCGCCGCTTCCGCTGCTGCCTGCTGGCTTCCGTCCACCGCCACCGCCGCGGTGACCTGGACCGACACCTGGAACGTCGCCACCGCCATCCCCGATGATAACCTGGTCGGCTACTCCGACACCCGGACGCCCTCTTTCAGCCCTGGGATGTTGATCTCCAAGGTGACGGTGACCCTGAACTTCAGCGGTGGCTGGAATGGCGACCTCCATGCCTACCTGACCAATGGCAGCGGCTTCGCGGTCCTGCTCAACCGGCCGGGGCGAGCGGTGGACTCGGATTCCGATCCCGGATCCGGCACTGAGGGAATGTCGGTGACCTTCGATGACGCCGCGCTGTTTGATCTCCACGATCAGATCGACCTGCTGGGAGGATCGGTGACGGGCAACTGGCAGCCGGATGCACGGAATGTGAATCCTTTAGGAGTGGTCACGGGCGACCTCCGGTCGGCGTTTCTCGCAAGTTTCAACGGCCAGAGTGCCACGGCGCCGTTGACGCTGTTCGTCGCGGACGTGGCTGCCGGGTCGGTCAGCACCCTGGACAGCTGGAGCATGACGGTGTCGGCGGTGTCGGCGGTGCCCGAGCCCGGCGGCCACCTCGCGCTGGCGGGACTGGTCGGCGGCGGCCTGCTGCTGCGCCGCCGGGGGAACCGCCGGTCGGTGCTCTAACAGAGCCGCCGGTGCGCGATGCATGAATGGCGGGGAAGGGGGCTTCAAATGCGGTCCGCCGGGGCCGGTAGCGGTGGGCCTGGAATCACGGCGTCGTTGCAATTTCACCGTCTTGCGCCTTCATGGGGCATGCACCTGCCTCCGAGCGGCCACCGATACCTCGGCCAAGCGATCTCCCGTGGCTTTCCCAGCCCCGGCGGTGAAGTCGCCTCCTCCCTCCGGGTGCGCGGCGAATGGCCGCAGGCACCCGTTGGAACCCAGGTCCCGTCCTGATGGATCCGGCCCGCATTCATCGAATGGAGGTCGAGGCCGGACCCTCCCGGGAGCTTGCCTTGCGGCAGGAGCTTTCCCGGCTCGAGCGCTGTCATCCGCTGACAAGGTCACCGAAGTTGCGGCAGTTGCTGCACTACCTGTTCGCGGAGACGATCGCCGGACGCGGCGATGGGATCTCCCAATACAGCATCGCCTTTGATTGCTATGGATTTGGCAGTCAGTTCGACCCTTCGGCCAACACCCTCATCCGTTCCACCGCCCGGCGTTTGCGCCAGGCGTTGAAGGAGCTTGCGCGGGATCACGGCGGCGGTCGCATCCTGATGGGAGGCAAAGGCTACCAGCTCTTGTTCGAAATCGCGGGTGGAGCGTCCGATGATCGCATCACGGGGCCGGGAACGACGCCCTCGATCGGAATCATGGAATTCGATGTTCCGGCCGACGGTTCCATCATGGCGGGCACGGCCCGTTCCTTGGCCGACGAGATGGTGGCGTCGTTCGCGGGCATGGATGCCGTCGCCGCCGCCGGGCCGTTTTACCGAAGCCTGCTTGAGGAGCGCGCGGAGCACCCCATCGAGTTCGCCCGCCGCCTGGGGATCGATTATCTCCTGAGTGGCACCCTCAAGCCGGTGAGCGAAGGGACGGAGGCCACCCTGTTCATCGCGGACAGCCGGACCGGCCAGCAGATCTGGGTTTCGGACGGTCCGGCCGGGAACCTGGACAGCTCTTCGGATGCCATCCGCAACCTGGCCCGGCACATGGCGGCACGGGTGGCGGGGGATTGGGGGCTCATCCCCAGTCTCGTCGCCCGCCATGCCCGCTCCGAGCCCTCCGGAATCCTCGATCCCCGCCAGGCGGTGATGCTTGCCCGCCAGTACCTGACCCATTTCAACTTTGAGGATCTCGGGCGCTGCGTGGAATCCCTGCGCAAGGCGGTCGCGGACAGCGAGGACGCCGCCGCTCCCGCCACTCTGGCCGTCTTGCTGAACACCGCTTGTTCGGTGGAGCCCCGTTGGACCGAACCCATGGACCGGGCCGAGATCCACGCGCTTGCCGCGCGGGCCGGGCGGCTGGGTCCGGAGGATGCCTGGACCCGGCTGGCGCTTGCGATTTCAGCCATGCTCGATGGACGGCGCACGGAACTCCTCGAAATGGCCAGAAGGGCCGACCGGGAGAAGGCAAGCCCGTGGATGCTGGTCGGGGCCTTGGGGTCGCTGGTCGGCGCCCAGGCCATGGAGGTGGAACTCAGCCGCCGCATGATCCGGCGATATTGCCGGGATTCCCCGCATTATCCGCGGCTGGTTCATCTCACGCTCGCGCTGCTCGCCATCAGCGGGGGGGGGATGTCGATCAAGCCCGTGAAGAACTGGCCCGCTACGGGGTGCCGTGGGGCTGGGCGTCGCCGCTCATTGCCGCGGCCTGTTTCGCCAGGGAGGGGAACTCGGAGGCGGCCCGAAGCGACTGGGAGCGGGTATTGACCGCGTTTCCCGGATTTTTGGAACGTTGGCAGGAAACGATTGGCACCCAGTGGCACGAATCGCACCTGCGGCGGATTTTCGGGATGCTGGAATCGGTTGGAATCGCCACGACGACCAGCGTCTGACGCCTTGGCGGCGATGACCGGAGCGCGCGGAAAGCAGGATTTGCGCAGCGCGTGTCACCTTGTTTCACCTCACTGCCGTTGTCGGCAGGGGCCTTCATGGATCATGGGTCGCCGGGCGGAGCTTTGAGAGAAAGCGGCTTCTTCGCGTCTTCTCAAGCTCTTGCTGATGGAGCCTCCATCAAACTCCATGTCCTGCATCTCGAAAAGCGGCAGGCCATTCCGGAACATCAAAAACATGAACCCGTTTCGCCGAACCTGCCGAACTGTCGCATCGTGGCTGCTTGCCATCACCCTGCCGTTCGCCCTCACCCTTGCTTCCGCGCAGGCAGAAGCCGTGGTCATTTCCGCCGCACCCGCCGTCATCCCGCTCGCCGGCCTGCGCGGCAGCGCCTCCCCGGCGCGCGCTGTCACGGTCACCGGCAGCAATCTGAATGCAGCGATCCTCGCGACCGCGCCGGCGGGTTTCGAGGTCTCCTCCGACAACACCACGTTCGGCGCCACGGCCGCGTTGCAGCCTGTGGCCGGCGGCGTCTCCGGCACATTCCAAGTGCGGATCGCCTCCTCCAGCACCGTGCCGCTGGGCGACCTCACCGGGAATCTCACGCTGTCCAGCAACCTCGCCACTCCGGTCACGGTCGGCCTGGCAGGTTTCGTGGAGGCGGGTCTGCCGGCCTACGGCACGGTGCAGACCTTTGCCGGCACCGGCACCGCGGGCAGCACGGATGGAAACTCAACCACCGCCCGCTTCAACGGGCCTTGGGGCATCAGCGCGGATCCCCACGGGAATCTTTACCCGATCGACTACTCTGGCAAACGCATCCGCAAGGTCACTCCGGGGGCCGTCGCTTCGTTCCTCGACTCCTTCAGCAGCTTCCCGCCGCAATACAGCGCCGTGGACCCCGCCACCGGCCACTTGTACGTGTCCGTCGAGACGCACCGCATCCTGCGCTACTTGAACCAAAATGCGGTCAATTACCCCGCGCAGGCGCCCGTCTATGGTCCTGACACGGATTTCTCCGACTCGGTGATCGTCTATGCAGGTGCCAGCTCCAGCGGCAGCTCGAACGGCACGGGCACCGCGGCGCGCTTCAACAACCCGCGCGGCCTGGCGGTGCACGACGGTTATCTTTACGTGGCCGACCGCGGTAACAATGCCATCCGCAAGATCAACCTTTCGAACGCCGCCGTCACCACCGTGTCGATCACGACGGGCAACCTCAGCGCACCGGAAGGCGTCTGCGTGGACGCCGCCGGGGTCATTTACCTGACCAGCACCGTCCGGGACGGCGTGGAGAAAATTACCACCGATGGCGTCAGGCACTCCGTCGCCGGAGCAGCGGTCGGCGGCTTCGTGGACGGTGATGCCGCCACCGCCAAGTTCAACGACCCTCACGGCATCACCCTCGACGTGCGCGGGAACCTCATCGTCGCGGACGCGGGCAACCATGCCATCCGCCGCGTCACTCCGGCGGGCGATGTCGTCACGGTCGCGGGTGGCAGCGCCACGGGTTCTTATCTGGACGGCCTTGGCAGCGCCGCGCGCTTCAACTCGCCGCGCGGGCTCGTCTTCGGCCCGGATGGCTGGCTCTACGTGACGGATTTCAACAACCACCGCATCCGCCGGGTCAATGCCACCGAGCCGCTGGTCGTGCTCACCCCGGCCACCTTGGCGCTCTTCACCACGGACTTTGGCAGCGCCTCAGCCAGCCGGACCGTGGAAGTGGTGGGCTCCGCCTCCGCCGGCCTCATCACCGTCACCGCTCCCGCCGGTTTTGAAGTCTCCACCGACGGCACCACGTACTCCAGCAGCGTGCAGGTGAATTCCACCGCCTCCTTGCAGGCGCGCATCGCCGCCACGACCCCCACGGGAGCGGTCTCCGGAGATCTGAGCATCGTCAGTGAAAATGCCGGCACCCAAACGCTGGCCTTGAGTGGCTTCGTGAACCTCGTGTTCACCCTGTCCCGCGAGCAGATCTCCGGCCTCCAGACCGACCCGGGCCTGGCCTCAGCCGCGGAAACCGTCACCCTCGATGGTGACGGATTCACCGGGCCGCTGAACATCACCGCGCCCCAAGGCTTCGAGATTTCCACCGATGGCACGAACTTCTCGTCGTCGGTGCGGCTGGGGGCTCCGGCCGCCCGCATCTCGACGATTTACCAGGGCGAGTTTGGAGAATACACAACCGCCTCAGGAGCCGCCAATTGGCGGGGGAATGGCAGGCAAATCCCAAACACAAGCGCCTTTGCCGCGCTGACTTCGAGCGGCAGTGTCGTCACTTGGGGCTTCGGCCTCTTTGGCGGCAATTCATCAAACGTCGCGAATCGACTCGCTGGGGATGTCACCGCGGTGTTTTCCAGCCTCGATTCCTTTGCCGCGCTCAAGCGCGATGGCTCCGTGGTCACCTGGGGCTACAATGCAGGCAACTCCTCATCGGTCGCGGCCAGGCTGGCATCGGGGGTCTCCACGATTTCTTCGACAAATGCCGCCTTTGCCGCCCTGAAAACCGATGGCTCCGTGGTCACTTGGGGCTCCTCATTGAGGGGAGGGGATTCCAGCGCTGTCTCCGGCAAACTGACCTCGGATGTCCAGGCCGTCTATTCTTCACAGGGGGCCTTTGCAGCGCTGAAAACCGACGGCTCCGTAGTCACTTGGGGCGACCCTGCCTATGGGGCGAACTCCACCAGCGTAAGTCAAAAGCTGACCTCGGATGTCCAGGCCGTCTATTCTTCACAGGGGGCTTTTGCGGCGCTGAAAATTGATGGCTCCGTGGTCACCTGGGGAAACAGCGGGGAAGGGGGGGGATTCCAGCAGTGTGAGCGCACACCTGACCTCGGATGTGAAAACAATTTATGCAACTAAAGGTGCCTTCGCCGCCTTGAAGAAGGATGGCTCCGTCTTCTCCTGGGGAAGCGGAATTTCAGTGCGGGTGGATGGCTTGCCTTATGCCACCGATGTGGCCGTTGTTTACAGCACCGCTTTGGCCTTCGCTGCCGTCCGGCGAGACGGCTCCGTGGTCACATGGGGCGTATCGTCCGAAGGCGGTGCCCCGATTGGGGTGGCTCCGGGACGATTGTCGGACGTGAAGGCGGTATCTTCCACCGACTCGGCATTCGCTGCGCTCAAAGTGGATGGTTCGGTCGTGACCTGGGGACGGGATGGAGGGGACTCCTCTGTGGTGGCGGTCCCGCTCACTTCAGACGTGATTTCGATTTACGCGAACAATCATGCCTTTGCCGCCTTGAAGAGTGATGGTTCACTCATCACCTGGGGGGTCGCTTCCAAGGGTGGAGACTCCTCCTCGGTGGCGTTGCAGTTGACATCCGGCGTGAGATTCGTGGCGGGCAACTATGATGCCTTTGCCGCCCTCAAGGATGACGGATCGGTCATCACCTGGGGTAACGCTCAAAGCGGGGGCAGCGGCGGTCCTGGCAACATCGGCACCACGGTGAACATACCGCCGAGCTTCCCGGTGACGCTCCATGTCCGCATCGCCGCCAACACACCGCAAGGGCCGGTCTCCGGAAATCTCACCTTCGAAACTGAAAATGCTGACAACCGCACCCTGGCTTTGAGCGGCCTCGTGAGGAGAATTCCGATCATCGTCCGTGCCCCCGAGGTGGTTTACACCGGCAACACCTCCGTGCGACTCGAGGGAACCGTCAATCCCAACGGCTTTGAGACAACGGTGCAATTCGAATACGGCACGACGACCTCCTACGGAACCACCGTCCCCGTCACCCACCCCTCCGCGAATGGCACCACTGCGGAGGCCGTGGGCCTCTCCCTTGCCGACCTGGCCACCGGCATCTACCACTACCGGATCACCGCGACGAATGCCGAGGGCACCAAGTCCTCCTCAGATGGCGTGTTCTCGATCTACCTTCCCACCGATGGCACGCCGGACACGGCCTACCAAAGCGCCCACGGCTCCAAGCTGGACGGCAGTGTCGAAGCTTCCGCGGTCGACGACAACGGGCGCTGGTTCGGCGTCGGAGAAATTGGCTCATACGGCGGGACTTCGGCCAATGGCATTGTTTACCTCAAGCCCGATGGCACGCCGGACGCGGAATTCCATACCAATTTAGGAAGGGGATTTGGCAGCTCCGGCACTCTCAATCCCAAAAATGTCATGATTCGCCGTAACGGGAAGATCCTCGTCTCCGGGAAGTTCAACCGTCTCAACGGCGCTCAGATCAGAAGATCGATCGCCTCCATCAATCCGGACGGAACTCCCGACACGGAGTTCAACGCCAAGCTCAATGTTCTGAGTGGGAACTTCGGCTACGGAGCCCTCGCCGAACAAGCGGATGGCAAGATCCTGGGGGGGCACAGCGGCAAGCTCGGACGTTTGAACGCGGATGGCACGCTCGACACCAGCTTCACCAGTCCTTCATTCACTGGAATGATCGACTCCATCGCCGTCCAGCCGGACGGCAAGATTCTTGTCGGCAGCTCTGAAGGGTTGAAGCGCCTCTATGCGGACGGGTCGGCCGACACGGCCTTCAACACCGCGCTTGGTGCCAACTTCAACTCGGGTGACGCGTCGGTAATGGTTATCCGGGTTGCCCCCGACGGCGGAATCTGGGTGGGTGGGCTCTTCACCACCTTCAACAGCCAGTCAGTACCGGGACTGGTGCGCTTGAATTCGGATGGCACTCTGGACAGCAGTGCTCTCGCTGCAATGGCCCCGGCATTCGCGGGCAGCTCCGACCTTAGGATCAGAGATATCCACCTGCAACGCGACGGCAAGATTCTGGTCTGTGGCTGGATACCCATGTTCAACAACACTGTGACTTCCGCAGGCCTCCGCCGCTTGAACGCCGATGGTTCGCCCGACACCCCATTCAGCACTCGCTTGGGCAGCGGCTTTAGCGGGACCCCCGTGACCTTGGCCGTCCGTCCGACCGGTGAACTGCTCGTCGGGGGATACTTCTCTTTTGTCAGCGGAGAGCAAGCCAGAGGCATCGCCCAGCTCGGTTGGGGTGGCAACATGTTCCCGGAGACCCAGACTCTGAGCGCCACCTATGGTAGCGCCATTCAGGAGACGGCCGCCTTCACCACCTCCGGGCTTTCCGGGACGGTGAGCTACGCGATCCGCCCGGCTCTGCCTTCCGGCCTCAGCCTGAACTCCGCCACCGGCGTCGTCAGCGGCACGCCCGGCACCGTTCTCTCCGCGGCGACGACCCACACCATCACCGCCACCGGCTCCACCGCCGGAACCGCCGCTGCCACGCTCACCCTCTCGGTGGCGAAAGCCCCGCTGACCGTGACCGCCAACGACGCGACCCGTTCCCGCGGTCAATCCAATCCGTCCTTCGGCGTCACCTTCACGGGACTGGTCAACGGAGACACCCTCTCCGCCATCAGCGGCGCGGCTTCCTACTCCTGCGAGGCCACCACGGACTCCTCACCGGGGAGCTACGCGATCACCCCGTCGCTCGGCACCCTCGCCGCCGCGAACTACCGATTCCAGAGCTTCGTCGCCGGCAGCCTGACCGTCGGCAAAGCCGCGCAAACCCTGAACCTCGCGCCACTGGCGACCTCCGTGCCGCTGAAAGACCTCAGCAACGTCAGCCTCGCCGCAACTTCAAGCGCCGGCCTGCCGGTGACGCTGACCTTGGAGTCCGGCAGTGCCGCGACCTTGTCCGGCTCGATCGGGGCCTACTCGCTGAGCGATATCGGCCAAACCGGCACCGTGACCGTCCGCGCCAGCCAGGCGGGCGATGAGGACCACGAGGCGGCTCAGGACGTGCTCGTCTCCTTCGATGTCACGAAGTCCAACCAGGCCATCACCTTCGACGCTCCGGCCGACAAGACCTTCGGCGACGCGCCCTTCAACCTGTCCGCCACCGCGGACTCCGATCTTGCGGTCGCCTTCTCCGTGATCAGCGGTCCGGCGCAGCTTGACGGCTCGTCGATCACTCTGACCGGCGCGGGAACGGTCGTCGTGCGCGCCAGCCAGGCCGGAAACGGACTCTACAACGAGGCCGGCGCGACCCGCAGCTTCACCGTCGCCCGGGCCGCGCAGACCATCACTTTCGGAACGCTGTCCGCCGTGACCTATGGCGACGCGCCCGTCACCCTGGCCGCGACCTCCGACTCCGGACTTGCGGTCACCTACGACATCGTCAGCGGCCCCGCCGCGCTGATCGGCGGGACGGTCGCTTACGACGCCGCCGGCACCGTGGTGGTCCGCGCCAGCCAGGCGGGCGATGACAAGCGCCTCGCCGCGGTCCCCGTCGAACGCACGCTCATCGTGAATCGCAAGGCTCTCACCGTGACGGGCGCCACCGCAGCGGACAAGGTCGTCGACGAAACCACCGCCGCCCGGATCTTCGGCGCGGAACTCGCGGGTGGGGTCGATGGCGACGAGATCTTTCTCTTCAATGCCGAAGAGGGCACCTTCCCGCAGGCCACCGCGGGAAACAACCTGGTGGTCGCCACCGCGATGACGGTGGATGGTCCGGACGCCGGCAACTACACTCTGGTCCAGCCGTCGCTTACGGCTTCCATCACGGAGTCGGCCGCACCCTCCGCCCCGACCTCCCTGGTTGCCACGGCGGGCGACGGCCAGGTTTCCATCGCTTTCACGGCTGGCGCGGAAGGCGGCAGCGTCGTCACGAATTACGAGTTCAGCACGGATGACGGCACGAACTGGACGGCCTTCAGTCCGGCGGTGACCACTTCGCCCGTCGTGATCACCGGCCTGACCAACGGCACCCCCTACAGCATCCGCCTGCGCGCCGTGAATGGCGATGGAAGCGGAACCGCCAGCGGGGCGGTGAGCGCCGCGCCGGTGGATCCTCCGATCGTCTTCCGGGCGGCGGCGAAGGCCGCGGCCACCACTTCGGTCTCCGTCTCAAAGATGACGAGCAAGGCGGGCAGCGTGCTGGGAACGGCCGTGTCGGTTTCCTCGGTCGCTGCGACCAGCGAGCAGGGCGCGACGGTCGCCCTGGCCGCATCCGCGATCCAGTACACGCCGGCGTTGGGCTTCTCCGGGGTGGACCGCTTCCGGGTCACCTTCACCTCGTCCACGGGCACCATCGTCGGGCTGATCGAGATGACGACGGCCGCCACCAGCGGTGGCTCCGGATCCAGCCATCTGGCGAACCCGGCGCGGCTGAGCCCGCTGTCGGGCGGGCGGATGGGGATCCAGTTCAACGGCATCCCGGGAGTGGCCTATCAGCTCCAGCGGTCGACCGACCTCGCCTCGTGGACGACGATTGCCACCATTACCGCCGGGTCGCGCGGGGAGATCGATTTCACCGACGACAACCCGCCGGCACCGAACGGCTTCTACCGCTTGTTCAAGCCGTGAGGCATCGATTCATCCACTCCGACATCATCAATCCCCACCACCCACTCCATCCCATGAAATCCGGACCCCGTCTTCTCCCCGTCGTCCTCGCCGCTTCTGCTGCTGCCTGCTGGCTTCCGTCCACCGCCACCGCCGCGGTGACCTGGACCGACACCTGGAACGTCGCCACCGCCATCCCCGATGATAACCTGGTCGGCTACTCCGACACGCGGACGCCCTCTTTCAGCCCGGGGATGGTGATCTCCAAGGTGACGGTGACCCTGAACTTCAGCGGTGGCTGGAATGGCGACCTCTATGCCTACCTGAGCAGTGGCAGCGGCTTCGCGGTCCTGCTCAACCGGCCGGGGAGAGCGGATGGCTCGGAGGATGGATCCGACACTGAGGGAATGTCGGTGACTTTCGATGACGCCGCGCTGCTTGACCTCCACGATCAGATCGACCTGCTCACAGGACCGGTGACGGGCAACTGGCAGCCGGACGCGCGGAATGTGGATCCGCTCACCGTGGTCACGGGCGACCTCCGGACGGCGTTTCTCGCAAGTTTCAACGGCCAGAGTGCCACGGCACCGTTGACGCTGTTCGTCTCGGATATGGCTGCCGGCGAAGTCAGCACCCTGGAGAGCTGGAGCATGACGGTGTCGGCGGTGTCGGCGGTGCCCGAGCCCGGCGGCCACCTCGCGCTGGCGGGCCTGGTCGGCGGCGGCCTGCTGCTGCGCCGCCGCGCGGGCCGCCGATCGCGGCTCTAACAGAGGCTCTGATCCGTGAGACCGATGGGGGAAGGAAGGGGGCTGTGCCGGTGCGAGGGCAGGTGGGCCTGACGACCCTCCGGGTTCTGTCGCTTGCGGATCGGTGGCACCGACCAATCGCCTGGTGCGATCTACGTCGTCGCCTATTTCCGATGAGGTGAAAGAAAGCTCATGGGCGTGGACCGGCCGGGAGAGGGCATCGGTCAGGTTGCGGGGGTAGTGCAACAGGTGCATGCCCTATGGTCTTTTAGCATCCTCGTCGCCGGGTTTTCGCGCAGTAGCTCCTTCGTTCCATGCGACATCTCATCTCCTTGATGGGGTTCGGGGCCGCGATGGCCCGGGGTGCCGATGGCCTCGCTCCAATGACGTTCACCGGCGACAAGCTCGCCGGCCAAGCGCAGGAGGCGGAGGGCTCCGTGAGCTTGCCGGGGCCGGAGCAACCCGCTGCCTTACTCCCGGGCGCGGCACCTGACAGGATCTGCAGAGTCTCTTCCGATGACCGGGCGGCCGGGTCCCTCACCAGTTGATTTCGGTCCCGATGCCAATCATCCTGGGCTTCCCGACATTCCCGGAGGTCGTCAAACGGTTCCGGGAATTGACCGCCCTGCGAAGGGCGTATTCATCGTCCAGCAGATTGCTGCCGAACGCATAGAGCCGGACATGATCCCAGGAGTAGCCGCAGCGCGCGGACAGCAGCTCGCGCGATTCGAGGGCCGTGGCTTCCGGGTTTCTCACGTCGCTGTAACTGCCGTCCGCCAGGGCGAGGGCCAGGTTTCCGAACCAGCCGGAAGGGTTCTGGTAATCGATGCGGATGGAGGCTGTCCACTCCGGCGAATTGGGGAACGCCTGACCGGAGCGGTCGGTGCCCTGGTCGTCGAAATCGCGGAACTCGGTGCGGGTCCAGGCCAGGCATCCGCCGAGTCCAAGGGTGTCGAGCACTTGCCAGCGTGATTCCAGCGAGGCACCGGTGCGGCGGGAGTTGGCGGCATTCATGACCAGCATGTCGATCTCCGGAAGTCCGCCGGGAACCTCGAAGGGGATCTGCTGGTTCTCGATCCACGATTGGAACAGGCTGGCGGACAGATCGAGGTCGGGATGCGGCTTGCAGCGGCTGAAAATCTCGATCACCGAGTCGGATTCCTGCTCGAACGGACGGGTCAGCCCGAGGGAATGGGCGTAACTCAAGCCGCCGGCCCGGGTGCCGCGCGACAGCCGCAGTCCGACGATTTCCCGCTCATCCTCCCCCTGCCAGGCGAGGCCGATCTCGAGGGGCAGGTCGCTGCCGGAGTAATCCTCGGCGAATCGGACCTCCGGAAGCGGGCCGACCTTGGAGTGGGTTTCGAGTTCGCGGCGCTCGTGGTTGAGCCGCAAGCCGGCGGTCAGATGGATTCCCCGCGCGATCTCCAGATCGCCGCGGCCATAGGCTGCCGCGACCCGCACCCGTTCTTCGGCACCATTGTCGAAGGGGATTCCGGAAGGGGTGCGGGAATAGCCGGAGCCCTTGAATCCGACGCCGTATTCGCTCGCTTCGAAATAGCCGCCCAACACCCAGCTGAAACCGTTCCGCTTCCCGGATAGCGCGAGATCCTGGGTCAGGCGCCGCTCTTCCGTCCGGCCTTGGGTGAACCAGTTGAAAACCGGGTTGTAGTCCGAGTCCCAGTCCAAATCGACGTCGAGGCTCTGGAAGCCGCTCGTGCTTTCAAAAAGCAGCTCGTTCGGCAGGAGGAAATGGGTCCGCAAGCGGGTGGCCCAGCGGTCGCCGGAATAGGAAGGAGTGCGGTTGAGGTTGGTCTTCCGGTCGAACAGGTCGTAGCCCGGTATTTCCTCGACTCGGGCGAACGGATTGCCGCCGGAACGCTCGCGGGTCACCGACAGCTCGACGGATTGTTCCGGGTTCTTGCCGGGGTTCCAAAGAAGGCTGGTCCGCAGACCCTCACGGTTCGAGGCTCCGAACGATTCGTCCCGGAAGAAAAGGTTCTCCGCGTCTCCTTCGCTTTCCTGGTGGTCGAATGAAAGCCGGAGCGCGAGTTCATCGGGGATCAGGATCAGGTTCTGGGCGATCCCGGTCCGCAAAGTGCCGGATTCGCCGGCTTCCATCATCGCCCGGCCTTCAGCGTTGAAATCCGGACGCTTGCGTTCCAGCAGGATGGCTCCGCCAAGTCCCGCCGGACCCGGACCGAGGAATTGCGGGCCGTAGCGGAGCGTCGCCGACTCGAGATCCCAGAGGGTGGTCGACAGGTAGCGGAGGGTCGCGGGCGAGAGCGGGAGGCCGCCATCCAGCACTTGAATCAGCGGATTGGAATCGATGCCGGCGTAACCCACCGTGTTGTCCTGTGCCATTCCGCGAAGGCTGAAAGCGCTTCCGGTCGGGCTGCCGGCATAGCCGCCCGGGACACCTCCCAGCAGCGATTCGAAGGTAGCGCTGGCGTCGGACGCGGTGGCGACCACCTCGGGGCCCAGGGGCCGGTCCGGGGCCGGCATGGTCCCGGAAACCACAAGCGGGCGCAGCGGCGGCGAGGTGTCCGGCGGAGTCGCCGCGCGGGCGCTCGTCAGGCCGACGCCTGCCAGGATGAGCCACCTCCCGGGTGACATCGCGTTGGGATTGGGCCGACTGGCGGTTTTGAACCCGGGCTTCATGTGGTTTGCGGGCGATCCCTAGAATGGCCAGGCGAGCCGAGTGCGGATTGCGGCCTCGGAACTCGTCACGTTGAACTAGGGTTCTAGTATGTCGCGAACTCCTGCCTCGT
>Ga0247843_1002264_pt1 | contig 35803 bp, 35 predicted proteins | sample LaCruzMarch2017__FD_192420 | JGI IMG/M metagenome (GOLD analysis project Ga0247843, IMG submission 192420) | Freshwater microbial communities from meromictic Lake La Cruz, Castile-La Mancha, Spain - LaCruzMarch2017_8m | ecosystem: Environmental > Aquatic > Freshwater > Lake | place: Spain... | reverse complement strand
CCCTCTGGCAATTCCCACCGCTCCAGATTGCCATGAATATCGACGACCGCCTTGCAATCTTGCGGCGGACGATACGATTCATCATCATAATTACAAACTTCCACCCGAAATCCCAAATCCAAAAAGACCTGCGCCATCACAGTTACCTCGTAAGTATTTGTATGCCCTCGCATCTTCGGAGAGTCCACCCCTTCCAAAAAAGGCCAAGTGATGTAAGAAATCACCGCACAACCACGAGATGATCCCTTGGGTTTCAAACGAACCACATCTTTTTTGAGCGGAAACAGAATGCTTCCGACTTGTTTTAATTTTTCAATCATATCATTTATAGCTTTTTATCCAGCCTTCCCGATTTCCCGAAAAACATAATTCGTGCCCCGACCTCCATCTTCGGCTTTAACAAGAATTCCTTTAGCGACCAGATCACTCAAATCCCTCAGCGCTGTATCTGGAGAGCATTTCATGATTTTCGCCCATTTTGATGAAGTAAGTTTCCCCTCAAACCCATCCAATAACTTATTGAGCATGGCCGATTGACGCTCATTCAATGCCACGCCCGCCCAATTACTCCAAAAATGGGCCTTTTTCAAAACACAATCCAAAATCTCATCGGCATTCTTGATCGCTCGCTTAATACAAACCAAAAACCAGCCCTGCCACAATTCGTCGTTCAATTCTCCACGCGAAGACATTTCCAGTTGCCGATAATAGTCTGTCCGCTCCCTCTCCATCTGCCGCGAGATGCTGAAGTATCCTGCACCCGATTCACCAACCGCCTTCGCCAAAAGCGACTCCACGATCGCCCGCCCGATTCGGCCATTGCCATCCTCGAACGGATGAAGAACCTCAAACCACAAATGTGCGCGACCTACCTTCACAAACGGATCCAAGTCCTGTTCATCGGAGTTGATCCATTCAAAGAAAATGCGCATTTCGGTTGGGATACGATCTGCCGGAGGAGCCTCATAGTGCACGCGCTCCCTTCCGATCTCCCTAGAAACTACTCGCATCGGCCCCATCGCATCATCACGCCAGGCGGCCACTTTGATTTTCGAAGTCCCGCTGTATCCGGTAGGGAAAAGCGCCGCATGCCAACCAAGCAGCCTCTCCTCGGTTAAAGGCCCTCCCGTGTTCCTCATTGCGTCACACACCATCTCCACAACCCCATCGGCAACACGATCAAGCGGCGAAAAATCTACTGTCTCCAACCCCAAACGCCGCGCTGCTGAAGACCTCACCGCCGCCGGGTTCAACACCTCCCCCTCGATCGCGCTTGTCTGCAACGCCTCAGCCACAACCGTCTCCAAACGCGCACGCCCCCGAGCCTCGAGTCCAATCATCTCCATCCTCCCTTGAAGCCGACCAACCTGCAACCTTAAATCCTGCAATAGTGGATTCAAACGCTCAAAATCACACCGCCATTGCGGCCACGAAGCATTTTGCCAAACATACATCATTCAGTAATCACCGCATTTTTTGCGGCAATAATCAAGTTTAATTACCGCAATTTTTCATGCTTATTGGATTTTCAGGATTTTTTCACTCCTACAGTTACCGATAAAAATTTTTGCGTCTTCTTGCGCCTCTTCGTAGCAAATGCTCGACACTCGACTCTGGACGCTCGACTGGTTTGCTATTGCCACAAAAAGGCTCAAAATTCACAAAAAAGATTCAAGGAACCTCACGCTTATCCAAACAAGTTGTCGAAATCATTGTGCGACCCAACCCAAAACCAATGAATCTCTTCACCATTCCTCCGGCCGACTGCGCGATATTTTGCTGAAATCCTTACAGACCAGATATCCTTTGTTCCAGATAACTTCTTAAAACGCAGAGAAGGATGCTCCGGAGAAGACTCAAAAAGTTTGTATGCCTGTTTTGAATCTTTGCGCACTACGGAATCCAAGGCATAGTAAGTGCGCCAAAAGCTTGGCCGGGCAAAAGACTTCACAATTTTTCGAGGTCAAGCGGTTCCGAGTCCTCTTCTTCACAGTTTTGCGCATATTCCTCAAGCTTCATGCGCGCTTTCTCACCATTAATGATTTGTTCCCAGCGATTATCCTCGGACTTTTCAAACAGAAAACGAGCAAAATCCGTGACTTCAATTTTTTTTTCAACAGGCAATGCCTCAAAAATTTCAATGAATTCCACAGCCTCTACACTCATAAAAAAACCATATGAAACTTGTTAGATTTTTGCAACCTTTATTTTTAGAATCTCAATCAGTGGTCTAAGCCACCGGGGCCTTTTACCCCCGCCACCAGTTACTCGCCACACGCCACTCCGTTTTTGTGTCTTCTCACGCCTCTTCGCGGCAAATTCTCGCTCGCCACTCGACTCTGGTCCCTCGCCCTCGGCAACGTGGCCACAAAAACGCTCAAAATTCACAAAAAAAGCGTCGAGAGCCTCAAGTTGCTTTTACCAGACACACGCCACCAGCTACTGGCTACTTTTTTATGCGTTTTTTCGCGCTTCTTTGCGGCTAAATTCCTCTCCGTAGTTTCCAGAAAGCCAATTTCGCCTTTCGCAAAACCCAATCCCCCAGCGGTTCCTCCGTCGAAATTGCCCTGATCCGGGCCCAATCAGGTCCACTCTCGTCTCTGGTCTCTCGAGCCCGCCGCCCTTTGAGGCGTTCATGACCCTTCTCCACATGTAGTCCGGCATCCAACTCATATTGCAGCTAAGCAGCCGCACGAGTTCGCCCGATTCGAGATGCCTCACGTAGATATTTTGGCCATTCGACCACAGCCTCTTGATCGCCGTCTTGCCAAGCACGTTCTCAGGCGCCACCTCAAAGCCCTCGGTGAATGCCAAGGCATCATCAAAAATTTCACCGTCGATTGGCTTTTCACCATGCCAAGTTTTCACAGATTGCCTGCTTCGAAACTCCGCAAAAGCATCCATTTCGTTAAACGAAAGACCCGCATGAATTTTAAGCCGCTCCCTCTGAGCTTCCAAAAAAGCCTCGTCCGAGAACTGATCAAGGATCGAGCGCGTGTATCGACTCACCAACTCACGCGAACCAATCCAGCCGTTCAAGCATTGATTTTTACATTGCGCGGTGGCTGCAACGCTCGAAAATCTCTCTTCACGCGCCGACAAGTCGGCAAGCACGAGCGTATCGCTGTCGAAGGTCCAAAACGAATCAAGGCCTTCCTGTTCTATGAAAGCCTCGATCAGAAACCAGCGCCGGAAAACAAACTTTAACCAAAATTCGACCCCGTTCGCCTTGTTAAATCGATGGCGCTCGCCTTGGATAACTTGAAAAACCCGCTGGAACTCATGTTCTTTTTCCGTGCCGCTCAAAGACTCGAAATCGACGAACTCAGCAACACCTTGTGCACGCCGTTTGTTGGTAGCGTCGCCAAGCAGGACAATCCGTTTGTTGGGATTCGAACGGCGGGCGACCGCCAGCGTCCACGGCAAGTAGTAGGCGGGACCATAGTGGATAAAAAGGATTGGAGGGCCGGAAAATCCACGGACAATAGTGGCGGTAGCATCGACTTTTGCCATGCAATCAGTCATCAAAACACCCCAGTAACATCTTCCATGCGGGCATAGGATTCGCGAAGCGGGCGACTGCCTGCGTTTGGTATTCATGATAAACCAGTCGCCCCTTGGCTGAAGGCCAACGACTCCCCCCAAATTGCATGGCCCGCAACTCGCGGTCTAAAGTTTCCGGATTTCCCAAATCCCAACAAGTGTTTACGAACTCCCTTCCTTCGCCATCGCAGAGATCAATTTCTGCAGAATCCGCATAATAAAAAAGAGCCTTGCTGAGCCTGCGCCGATGCAAAAAGACAGCCGTTTCCAAGCGATGCCCAAGATCGCGCATTGGATGGGTTTTGAATGCCGAGATCAAGCCTGTGTCGATGACATGCATCTTCTTGGGATTGTGCGCCTGCTTTCTGATGGATGCCTCCTGGACCGGAAGCAAAAACACAAGAAATGCATCCTCAAGATAGCCCAAATACTCGAAAAGCGTGTTTTTTGAAACCTGATATCCCTGAGATGAAAGATCACGATGCAATTTGCTAACATTCAATAAACTTGCCGTGTTTCGAAAAGAATGGCGCAATAGTTCCCTCATGAGTTTCTCGTTGCGCACACCATAACGCTCCACGATATCTCGATACAGCATAAGCGAGGTGTATTCTTCAAGAATTAAGTGACGCAATGCCATATCCGCCAGAACGATTTCCGGAAATCCACCCCATTCCAGAAATTCCACCAGCGCGGCACGCAGGCGGCTTTCATTGTCTGCATCTGCCTCCACTACGGGAATCGAGCGGAATTTCAAAAATTCACCAAACGAAAGGGGAAAAACTTCCACTGTGATGCTCCGTCCGCGCAGAGCAGTAGCAAGGTCCCGGGCCAAAAGTTGAGAAGAAGACCCCGTAACAAAAATTTCAACTCTCTCGGTATCATGCAACCTCCTTGCCCACAACTTCCAACCCGGCGCGCTCTGCACCTCGTCCAAAAACAAATACAACTTCTCCCCGATCGATGTTGGATACAATTCCCGGAAACATCGCAAGACCAAGTCCAAATCCCCCTCACGAATCGGTTGCAACCGATCATCTTCAAAATTGAGATACAGCATCCGCTCGCGAGGCACCCTTTGCTCCGCCAACAACCTCATCGCGTGAAAAAAATGAAATGTCTTGCCGGCCCGCCGCACACCCGCCAAGCCGACCACTTTTCCCGTTCCAAGAGGCAACTTGAACTCTCTGGGAACACACTTTGGCAAAATGCGTTCCACGGACTGCCGAATCACATATTTTAAGTTGTCACTATTCATAGTGACGATTTAAACAATATTGTAGTTTTATTCAAGGATTATTTTCCTTTCACCCTGGAGCCGCGCAGCGCGTAGAGACCCTCGACACTCGACCTGCTTGGTATTGCCACAAAAAGGCTCAAAATTCACAAAAAGAAAGTCGAGAGACAAGAGTCCAGCGTCGAGCCCCATCAGCCATTAGTTTAGTTCTCAACCATCTTTCCCAGCTGGCGCGTTCCAGTCACCACCTGAATAAGATTTAACCACTCCTACAAACGAACTTCTAATTTTTGCTGAGATCACGAAACGCTTTCATCACGCAATGAATCTGCTATATTTAGTAGATGCGTCTACCATTTTATTTTTGATCCAAGAAAAACCTTAAACAGCAACCTACACCGAAAAAAACATCAGCCAAAATTCGATGCCGCTTGCCTTGGATAATCTGAAAAGCCTACCGGAACTCCCGTTCTTTTTTGCGACTCTTTGTGACTATTTTTTGTTTTGCTGGGACTTCCACACAGAATACTGCTTGCGAATTCGCCAGGCCCTTTGCCAACTGTAGAGCTGAAAATATTTCCGGATTCTTGGGAATAGAAGCCCCGCTTTCTTGGCTGCATCAACCCATATTTGCGAATAAGGATGGTAGATTTCACCAAACAAATCCCAAGGCTTGGGACTTCCAACAAAGTGGACAATACATTTCGAGGCAACATCACAGATATTTTTTTCTGCTTTAGGGAACGCACAAAAATTCCAACGATTTTCAATTATTTTAGGGTTCGAAAAAACACAATTTAAAACTGTCTGGTCATAAACTGCAAGGTATGCAGAATCATTTCTGATGAGATTAACAGCCTTTTTGTAAATATCATTATCCAAAAACTTTTTTGAATTCATTACACAAACCCCTGCGTTGAAGTAGGGGTCGCTTAGTTTTTTACCATGCTTGCAAAGAACATGTTTTTCCCTTTCACAACGATTCGAACAAAAACCGTCTTGAACCATTCCCGCCAATTCGTTGCCAAAGTTCGACTCCAACTTCGAAACATCATCTTGAAAAATGACATCGGCATCCGAATAAATGATTCGATCGCTTCCGGCATACAGTGGAATTGCGATCCTGAGATAGGTTGCCATGGAGTCAAAAATTTGCTTAGCACCTAAAAATTCTCCAAGTTCTACAGGTATTTGCTTGAAGGAAAAACTTTTTGATTTTTTAGAGAGCTTTCCCCGCCACCAATCGGCTGGCGCACTCTGGCCTTGGACATATGCAATGCGGAGGTTCGTATGCGAGCCCTCCGGACGATTCTGCAGCAAACTTGCAGCCGCCACATAGCCACATTCCGAAGTGCGATGATCTATCGCAAACCAAATTTCAGTTTCCATGATTCCCTTGCTACCAGTAACACCCTTCTTCCACCTTATCCAGATTCTTCGGCCGCTCCGAGTCCAGAGGCGATTGCCAAGCCGGGGTCATGATGGCCCGGAAATTCGGTTTGTCCATCCATCTTTTTCCTGAAATCCCGAAGAGCAATTGTGTCGCACCTCCCAAGTGGATAGCTGTTCTTCCCATGTTTTTAACAAAAGTCCCTAACGGAAGTCCATAAGCACCACACCCAAGGATTGCCACATCGAACTGCATTGCCGAGATCGCGCCACACATTTTTTCATAGGCGTCTGTCCAGGAAGTGTAGCCATCCGAGTTGCCTGCCAAGGTTTGCGGAGCCCTCAGGAGCTTCAGTTCAAAATCGGGAAAAACATCGGGGTTTACAAAAAGTCTTTCGCGTTGCTTGTATTGGGCCTGAATAGACTCGACAAACGGGTGAACTACTAAAACGCGCTTGCCCTTCAGGTATTTCGACCATGGAAAAGGATAAAGATAGGGCTCCAAACTTCCCAGGTCGCAAGTCACCACATTCCGAGCATGGATATCAACCAATTTCTTTTCGGCAGGATTACAGATGAGGCCAAGTAGATCAACTTGGGATAAGGCCTCCAAATAAATGGAGCCAAATTCCCTGAATTGCTCTCGCGAAGCAGGGAAAACCCCTGAATACCGCCAGATCAAATCCATAACAAAATCCGAAGGATTTTCTATCCCTTCAGGCTGCGAAAGGCATCGCGCCTCCGTAAACCCAAGGCGGCTCGCCAGAAAGGGCGCTCCACTGGTTATCGCTTTGGCAATAAATTGAGATGTCAAATAAGCATCAATCTGGGGTGCAAGTGCTTCCTTCGTAATTGAACGAGGCTTAAAATGGTTTAAAATTTGAGAAATCATATTAAAACCTGTGATTCGGAAAACGATTTAAATCCCAACTCCAAGCAACATTTTGCTTAACAACCCTGGCTGGATTCCCAACATAAACAGCATTTTTATATATTAGCTCATTTGATACCAGTGTTTTGGAACCAATAATGCTGCCGTTTGGAATTCTGGCTCCCTTTAGGATTGTCGCCCCATTTGCAATCCAGACATAGTTTCCAATAGCTACATTTTTTCCTAAATTGATACGGGTTTTCGACTCAATATCGAAAATACCATGGGAATCACCTGTCCGGATTTCAATACCGCCAGCAAGCATACAACCATCACCAATTTGAATTTGAGTATTTGATTCGGCAAGAATAAAAACCGCTCCAGCTATGTAAGAACCCGGTCCAATATACAACCTGCATTCATCTCCTGTAAAATAGATGCTTAATCCTTCTATTGAAACATTCTTTTCTATTACAACACTGTTAGAGTTTCCTTGTATTTCTATTTTGATTTGATTTATTTTGGACTGGCTATCAACTTCAATTTTATTTAGATTTCCCTGAATAAAAATATTTGATTTTATTTTCGTAAATTTCAGATTTAAATTATTATCTGAACCAAGTATTTTTATTTTTACCCGCTTCCTTAAAATAAGATTTTTACATTTTGATAAACGAAGCGAGATATGCCATTTTATCTGATTACGAATCCAACTTTTCACTTTAAAAAGCATACCACCAAAAAATTTAATGGCCACAAAAAGGCTCAAAATTCACGAAAAGAAAGTCGAGAGACGGGAGTCCAGTGTCGAGGGCTCAGAACAGCGGAGGTCATCCATTTCACCTTGCCTTTTTGAGGCCAAGCGCTTGTTTGTTGAGTGCTGCGCACCGGGTAGTCGCATGGGCCGAGCTTATGCGACCCCGCCATCAGTCCTCGGCGGGAACGCTTCTGTTTTTGCGTCTTCTTGCGCCTCTTTGCGGCGAATCTGTTCTCGACCCTCAAGACACGACTGGTTTGGTATAGCCACAAAAAGGCTCAACAATCACAAAGAAAACTCACAATTAACTAAGCGCTCGCTAAAATCTAACTTCTTTTTCGTGTTTTTTACGCCTCTTTGCGGCCAAAAATTTCTTCAAGGCATCCCTCGCTCCCCACACGTGCCCAATCTTTGGAATCAAAAATGGCGGAGCCGGAATAGGCTCCAATCCATTCCGCTTGACCCAGGCGTTGTAGGCGCGGAAGTTTTTCTGATAGTATGGATTGGCATCACTACCCGCCGCTTCGGATTGCGGGTGTGTGGCATGGTCGATGTAGCCGACCAGATTTTCGTAGGCACCCACTTTTTGCATCGCCCGGGAAATCCACCAATCCACATACGAGGCTCCGAGATAAAGCTTAGGAACATCCTTGGAAAGATAATCATCCCACCATTTCACCGGAATGTAATACATATCCACCCCGCCACAGATTTCGCCTGATGGAACCTCCCTCCGATAAAATCCATAAACTTGTTGCGGATCGGGAACCTCAAACGGGTTCTTTGTGAGCACCACATCCGAGTTGCACCAGATAAATGCGGATCCCTTGGTCTGGCGACGCGCTTCTGCGAGGACATCGCCAATCGGTCTCAAGTCACGGCCAGCCGGGTAACGCAGAGGCGTTAGGCCGTAGGAAGAGATGCTATCCTCCAAGCGCGCTTGGGCACCCGCCAAGCGCGTGCTCTTGGGATTTTCAATCCACTGAAAAATGACAATATTAGACATTATAGCCACAAAAAGGCTCAAAATTCACAAAAAATCGAATAACCCGTTACAAGTTACCCTCCACCAGCCACCACCTTGTCCCGCCGGAGTCGCATAGCACGCAGGAGGATCGCACCTCTTCGCGGCAAATTCTTGCTCGACCCTCGACCCTCGACCCTCGACCCTCGACCCTCGACCCTCGACCCTCGACCCTCGACCCTCGACCGGCTTGTCATTGCCACAAAAAGCCTCAAAATTCACAAAAAAGATTCAAGGAACCTCACGCATATCCAAACAAGTTGTTGAAATCATTGTGCGACTCCAACAGGCAATGCCTCAAAAATTTTAATGAATTCCACAGCCTCCAAACTCAAAAAAAACCATATGAAACTTGTTAGATTTTTGCAACCCTTATTTTTAGAATCTTAAACAGTGGTTTAGGCCACCGAGCCTTTTTCTCCCTTACCCGCTTACTTCCATGTCTCGCCGGAGTCGCACAGAGCGCAGGCATTCCGCCACACCCTGCCCTTTTACATGCTGTTATGTGGGATTCCGAAGCAATTTTTCAAAACCCACCTTTACGAAATGCTCATCAGTAGTGGCCACTTGGCGAATGCCAAGCTTAACCATGCAAGCAAAAGATGTGCAGTCTGTAAAGGAAAAAGGGTTCTCCTCATATTTGAACATCCACTCGGTTGCTTCTCGAAAATGCTCCTGTCCAATCCATACCACTTTAAGGATTGTGGATGAACCCACCATGGCCAAAAGGCGTTTCCTTTGATGAGGAATGCCCCTTGCCATAAAAAGAGTGAGCGTTTCATCAAGGATGTAATCCGTTGTCACAAGGCGACAACCCGGTTCATGCGGTAAGGCGACCATGGCTTGATGATTCGGGTCGCGTTGGTTGATCCAAGCAAAAATGCCGCTTGTATCCAAAAAAACAACGCGATCAGCCATAAATCAACGCATCCATTTGGGCGTTACTCATCGGCTCAATATTTTCCGGCTCATCGGCAAATTGCAGCGCAGGGTCCAACCCCGCCGGTTGTGCGGGAGAAGTAAACGGCAAGAGGCGCGCAAGAGGCCGATTCCGAAAAGTCAATACCAACTCCTCGCCAGCCTCTAAAGCGGCACGCACCCCAGCAAATTCAAATCGCATTTCTTGAATGCTTACAGTTTTCATAATGGTAATGGTAATTTTAACGAGTAATTATGTCAACCCCAATAATAGGTAGCAATCACCCTTTTTCGATCAAGACACTTTCATACCAACCTTGAAGGCACCATCGTGTCTTCTGCGTTTGCCTTTCATTTCCTCGTCGACTCTGGGCGCTCGACCGGTTTACTGTTGCCACAAAAAAGCTCAAAATTCACAAAATTTCCAGATTTACTCGCCACCAGTTACCCTTTGCCCGCTACTTCCCTGTCCCACCGGAGTCGCGCAGCGCGTAGGAGGATTTTTTACAAATCAGCAAGAATCCGTTCTAAATCAGATAAAACTACCGGAAAATTCAATTCTACCACATCCCACAGAACTTCGTAAGCCAAATCTTCGTAAGCATGGCTAATCACATCACGCATGCCGGCTATTTTTCTCCAAGGTATTTCAGGATAGGAATCTCGGAAATCTTGTGGGACCCTTTTTATTGACTCCCCAACAAGGTCCATGATCCGCTCAAAGGCTCGTAATTTGATCGAATCGGCCAAAAGTTCATCAAGTGTTACTTCCTTGACTAAATCTTGAGCTTCTTTGATAAAATCCGCTGTCTGGCGCAAAGTTATAACTGGGTCAAACTTGCTTATAAAGATGAATAAATTACTTCTCCACCAATGGCTTAATGTATTTATTTAGTTTCGAAAAAAAGTCGACTTTCCCTCCAAGAATTTTTTCCAAGTCGGAACCGTATGCAAAAAAATCCAAGCCAACACCTCTCAAGGCGCCTGGCTCGAATTCCGCGAAAACATCCAAATCACTTTCGCCAGGTTGATAGTCATCACGAACAGCAGAGCCAAACAAACTCAGCCGACGAATGCCTCGAAGCTTACAAAATTCAGCGACGGCTTGCTCATCGAAATTCACAGGTAAATTGGAACGCGCCATATGTTGCTAATAATCTTTCTTGAAAAACTTTGATTTTTCAACTTTTTCTTTTTTATCACTGATTCTGGGTCTTTACCCGCCAACCGCCACTTCCATGTCCCGCCGGAGTCGCGCAGCGCGCAGGCGGATTCCCCATTGAGCATTGCTCAAAATTATTTTCCCTATAAACATCAAGCGTTTGTTTGATGATCATTTTTTCCCTAGTCGGATTTTTTGTAAAAGCTCGGGCAACTTTTCGACAGCATAGAGCGGCATTGAGTGCAAATCATAGCAACTCGTCAAATCACTCCCCTTTTTATCGGTCACAGTCGTGTTGACTTCTTGAATAGAAGGCGGTGAAAGATCAAAACGAACCGCGTGCTTGAGATGTCGGCGACCACAAAACAGGTGAAGCGATTTTAATGAACCACTCTTCCCTGCCTTCACCTCAACTGGCACAAGAAGATTGCCTTGAGAGACCACAAAGTCCACTTCCGCATTCGCATTTTTACTCTCATTCAACCAATAGAACAATTCCGGAGGCATCTCGAAGCTGGGATCCAGAGACAGGTGCTGCGCGATGAATTGTTCCGCCAATGGTCCCTCGTTCACCAAGGAGCGCTCCTCTTGGGATTGAATATCGATCCAATCAAGCCCCAGCAAACGGCTCACCAAGCCCACATCCAGAAAAAAAAGTTTCAAGACCTTGGGATTCATGCCTGCGCGCAATGGGATGCCAGAACAATCGCTCCCATAAACGGGCAAGGCCACCTGCGCCTTGATGAGCAACTCCAAAAGCTTTCTGGAATGCGCGCTGACAGCATCCGAGAGCAAATGCGTGTATTTTGTTTTTTTGCCGAGGTGCAAAGGCAGATTTCGAAAAAGCCGTTGCAAGTCGGCCAGATCAGACTGCCGGGCATACTTCGAAAAATCATCCACATAGGTGTTGAGAATCCCGTTCTGAATGCTCGCCACAGCCGCAAAATCCCGGGTTTCGGCAAAACATTTCACCGCCTCCGGCATACCCCCCACTAGAAGATACTCCCGCTGTCGGGTCAAAAGCCGTTTGTGGGCTTCCTGCGGGAATACATCTTCTTGGTCCAAGAATTTCAACCATTCCAGCGAAGCGGGATCCACCACCTCAAGAAACTCGATGAAACACATTGGCTGGATAAAGAGATACTGCACCCGCCCCACCGGCATCGAAAAAGCCTCGCGGCTCAGAGCAAATTCCAGCAAGGACCCTGCCGCCACCACCGGCAATTCCGGCCTTTCCTCAAAAAAATAGCGAAGCGCCTCAAGCGCATGGGGTGCGGCTTGGATTTCGTCCAAAAAGACTAGCGTTCGGGCCCCCACCCGCTTCCCGGCTACTGCCTCGAGGTTCGCCAAGATCAGCCCCACATCCAAACCGGCAAAAATCCGGTCCATGTCCCGGTGCCGCTCCAGATTCACCTCCAGCAAGTCCAAGCCTTGCTCCTCCGCAAAAAGCCGGACCAGCGTGGACTTTCCCACCTGCCGCGCTCCCCTTAATACCAAAGGCTTTCGCACATTAGAGGAATGCCAACGCGTCAACAGCTTTGTTATTTTTCGCTTCATGAGCAAAATATAAGGCCCGTCTTACAATTTAGCAATACTGAAATACCAATGGTGTTTTTTTGAAAAAGTATTTATTTAACCTTTTGCCAGTTACTCGCCACGCACCATCACCTGTCCCGCCGGAGTCGCGCAGCGCGTAGGCAGATCGCGCCTCTTCGCGGCAAATGCCCGACCCTCGACCGGTTTGATTGGCTCGTGGGAGTTGCTTCCAAAGAACTCCTCCTGCCTTTGCCTCCGCATAAATATATTGATAGATCGTTTCCTTGCACACCGTCTTCCTCCCTTCCAAGCGTGCCATTTGGCCGACAATCTCCGGCGTCCATCCTCCTTGTAGCCTCAGATCAACTCCCTCTCTCACTTCTGGCGTAAATCGTCGCGCCCCTTTTCTCTTTCCCCTTGCCTGGGCCTTCTCTTGTTCCTGCTTTGCTCGATACCCTCGCCCTCCTTTGTTGCGCCTTATCTCAATGGCAAATGCTGCTCGCCGCTCGCTCCAACCGCCTTCCTATCTCCCTCAGGCTCTCGCCCGCTTGACTCCAATTATTTATCAATCTACGTTCTTCTTCAGTCACGCGTTTGTAAGTCATTTTCTCCTTCTTGTGTTTGTCCCACCAGAGGAGCCTACCTTACCGCGTGACTTTTTCCTATTTCATGTGTTGCACTGGCGCAGCTAGGCTGCGCGTCACCAATACACGCCATCTTCCACCTTCATAAAATTGGTTGGCCGATCAGAATCTAACGGCCTAATCCAATAGGAATTGTAAAACTGTGATACAGAGTTCTCGTCCCACCTTTTGCCACGAATTCCAAATAGAACTTGGAGCGCACCTCCAAGATGAATTGCTTTTTTACCGAGTCGCTTGCCATGCGCTGCAAGCGGCATTCCATAAGCCCCGCATCCAATCAACGCGATGTCGAAATCCACTTCGGACATTTTACGTTTCATCCAATCCAGCGCCTCAAACCAAGAAGCGAAAGGCGTTTGACATTTTGCTATGCTTTGAACTGCCTTGATCGTTTTCAAATTGAATGGAGGGAGAATACGAGGATCTTTGAATAAATTTTCTCGGCGTGAGTATTGGAGCCTTATCGTGTCTTCAAATGGATGAACAACAAGCACATTTTTCCCAGCGAGTAATTCCGTCCATGGTTCCGAACACCCAATGGGCGGGCCCAAGTCGCCCAATCGAATCTTGCGGGTAGTGGGCATAGCATCGCAAAACAGGATTTCCCTTTTTTGCCAAGATGCTAGGATGTCAATTTCACGCATGTCACTCAAGTAAAGTTCATAAAACATTTTTAATGTGCCTGAGTTTGCTGGATAAAAACCAGCATTGATTTCCATGGTCTCATAAACATGCTTTGGAAAATCCCAGTGTCCGATATTATGCTGGATGAAATCCAAATACTTATACAAAGGTTTGCGCCTGTAAAATTCCCATGCGAGCGCCTCCAATTCCACCGTGCCAAATCTCGCCGCCATGAAAGGTTGCGATGATGCCAGTTTCCCCCTAATAAGCTCTTGCGCACCATCCGAATCAAACTCCGTATAAAAATTACCTATGTTACCGCTGATGTGCTCACCAAAAAACTCAGCATACAGCCCCCTCAACCCATAAAGAAACTGGCCAAACTTGATATTCATCATTTTTAGTGGAATTTTACTTAACGACTATTCCACCGGCTTATGGAGTGGTCGTATTCAAAAATTTTCGCCGGGCTTTTTCCCAAAGTATAATTCCAGAGGGGCCCCCTGAGGAGTGGATTGCACCTTGTTTCCCACCATGCGGTGAATTTTTCGCGAAGGGTCGGGGGGCGCGTGCATCTCTGGGCCTCGACTTGGTATTCCGCCTTGCGCTCGCTGAGTTGCCCGCCATGAATTCGGAAAGCACCGAGGGGTGCCATGATCGCGTGGAGGTCTGCATGCTTTGCAAACTCGGTCCATAGGAAATAGTCCCCAGCCAGCTTGAAAGACCTGAGTTTTTCCAAGTCGATCTTGCGGCTCAGATCTGCGGACCAAAAGGTGGACTCTTGCTGGATACAAGCCTGGTATGCAGGGTCGGCATAGAATCCATTTGCCACAAACTCTCTCCGATACCTCGGCGGCTTCCAACAGGCTGTGACTTGCCCTTGCTCGTTGACCTGACTAGAATAACCTGTGGCCCATTGCACATCGGAATTTGAAAATACCTCCAAGAGCACATCAAAGGCCCATGGGAATAAAACATCACCCGCATTCAGGTAGCCGACAATATCCCCATCCACTCGGGACAATCCTTTGGCCAAAGCGTCATACATCCCAGAATCAGGCTCGGAAAGGAAGCTCGATGCGAGAAACTGCTTGGCAACGGCGGGCGTAGTATCTCGTGAAGCCCCATCGCAGATCATGTGAACCAATTCGCACTTGGCAGCCAAAAGAGCCTTCTGGCTATGGATGGATTCCAGAGTCGGCAAAAGAAGCGCCCCGGCATCGCGACAAGGCGTGAGTAGAAATATTTTCGTGCTCATTCAGTCATAGTCTGAATGGCAAATTACCAGACCGTTTAGCCCATACATTTGTTGGTATCCAAGGCAAATAGAGACCCGGGATTATTTCATCTTCGGAAGATTGGCATAGGTTTTTCCAGCCTTCAACAGCGCCTTGGTATCCATAATAGTCTTGCTTGAATTCCACTTGCCTCTCGCTGACATAGGCCAAGTGGTCAAAAATCCATCCATTCGCCCTTGTTTCATCCATAGAGAGATGCTTGGCATCAAACAAATCAACACGGTTTCGGGCAAGCACAGGTGGTTCATGGGTCTCCCAACGATCGCCGGGCTTGAAACGCCAAACACGCCGCCACTCGCAAGCGGGATTGTTGCCATAAAAACCGATATTATCCAAAACGAAGTCCGAGGTTACAAAAAAACGACAAGCAAATTGAGCCGCTTGAATTTGAGAGTTGTCTAGAAAACATCTGTGAACCTCCTCGATGATTTGGGGTGCCCAGAACTCATCCGCATCTACCTGCCAAAGAAGGGCCTCTCTTGGTATTGAATCAAGAGGCGCGTTGCACATTTCCGTCTTGCCATCCCAGAGTCCCTGCTTTCTGTATAGAGAAACCCTACCGGTATGCGAGCGCGCCATGTCGTCTAAAAACTCTGTCGTTCCATCCACACTCAGCCCATGTTTATGAAACCGGTCTGGGCAGTATCCGCCATTTTTGAGGCTCCAAGCTGTATCATGCCTTAATTCGGCCAATCCCTCCACGATATGCCACTGCCAATCCACACTGATGCTCGAAAAGTTTGCCAGTTGCCTTTCTAAGAATGGCATACCATTTAATACAATGGTAAAAAAATGGATAGGCAGTTTTTCTGCGGAATGCGAGACGAAGCTGGAAAACGGAACATCGGGCTTTGCAGCGGGGCCTCGATCTTCGGGCTTTTCCCTTCCCGAAAGGCTCCAGGCTTTTTTTGAATCGATTTCCGGAAGAGTTGCATTTTTTGGCTTCGTCACGGAAGCGGCGAGGCGCTTTTTGATAATTGCAAAAGCATCTGCATGGCGCTGAATAAGTTTTTTTGAGCAGTATTTCTCAGCCTGCTTATACCCAAGGCCTATCAGTTCGGAGCATCGATGTGCATCAAAAACTTTGCGCAATGCCCGAGCCATATCCTCAGTATCAAATGGATCAAAATAAATGACCGCGTTTCCCGCAACCTCGGGTAAACTGGAAAAATGGGAGCAGACCACTGGTGTGCCGCAACGAAACGCTTCCAGCACAGGAATGCCAAAACCCTCGAATTGACTCGGAAAAACAAGCGCACGCGCATTGTCGTAAAGCCAGCGGATTTCTTCCCGGGAGACACGACCGAGGTGTTGTATTTTGAGACCCTTCTGCTTCGCATCGCGCAGCCAACTTCCATCTGAAACCCTCGACCCCGTGCAAACCATTGGAATGGAATACCCTTGTGATTTCAAAACCAGAAGGGCATCAACAAGCCTATGATGATTTTTATGCGAATAATCATCGGCAGGAAAAAACAAATACTCAGGAAAATCCAAATTTGCCGGGCGCGCCCCAACTTGCGGGAGATCGGCAGATAGAACCGGAACCGTAAACACCCGCTCTTCATCAAAGCCCAGCAACTCGATCACACATTTGCGCGAGAAATCGGAAGGAACAAATATACCAGCGGCGTAAGCCAGCAGCGATCGATAACGATTGCGGCGCCTGCAATGTTCCTGCTCCGAAAAATATTCCGGAAAAAACCATTCCTGAAGATCAGCGAGATGAAAAACGGTGCCAGAAGGGGGAGGAACAATATCCAAGCTCGCACAGGGATAAAAGACAATATCACACCCGGAAGAAGCAGATAGGATATCCGCCGGCTCGCCTAAGTAGCAATGATGGATTCGCGAAACAAAAGGCAATTTTTGCACAAAGGCAAAATTTTGCTTCGTGCAAAATACGCGAAGCGGGAGAAATGAAAAGGCGATTGGCCATGCCTTTAACAAAGAAATCGCGTAATTACCTACCCCTCCAATATCGGGATGGTATCCCGCCATGGAAACCCCGACGACTGGTGCATTTTTAAGGAGAGAGCCTCTTATCAGCTTTTCAACCGCAAGCCAAGGAAGGCGCAACAAAAAGGCAATGTTTTTGAAAAGCATTTATTATCAAGGATAAAACATTTTTATCAAAGCTATGGCACGATGTTTTATGCGGAATAAGATAGACACTAAAGTGCCATGTAAGATTTTTACTTGAAATGCCGCCAAAAACTGCGAACTAAACGGGTCTGAGATGGTTTCGTATAAATATCTTTTTTCCCTGTAAACTTTACGAATTGAATTATCAATTTTGATACCACATTGAAAATAGCCGTGCTTGTAAGGTAATTCTGAATAGAATGAATAGTTATTTTTAACTAAGTAATCTTGATATTCTTGATAAAGTAACCGCAGATGAGGAAACAATGAAAAGCTTATACCATCCATATAACCAGCTATTTTTTCAGGGTTTTTAATGTTATGGTTGCTAAAATGATAGAAGTATAGCAGCTCGCCATTACATAGCCAAAAATCATTATTTTTCGAAATGTTCCGTGAGTGGAGATTCCAAGGAGCTACATTGTAGCCAGGTTCCTCAAGAATTGAAAATCCTCGAAAAAGAGTTGTTGCGATATCCAGATACTTTTGATCGGTAAAAACTCCACTCTGCTGCTCATCAACACATCGATTTTCAAGCTGAGAATCCCACCATTTTAGAAAAAGAAGGGCGTTTTCAGATTTTCGAATACCAATAAATCCTAAGTTGTAGATGCCTGTCGCCATCATGGAAAAATGATCAACGCCCTGCCAACGATCAGGCGTAGGTTTATCCATATGAGGCGTTAAAAGAACATCGCAACAATCCAGTTTATGGATTAGCCCAGCTAAAGAGTTCAAGACCAGTATATCTGGATCCAAATAAATAACCTTGGAGTAACCGTTTTCAAATAATTTGTGAATGAGCTTGGCTTTAACGCTGGTTGAAAACTCCGTGATATTATATTTGAATTTCCTTTTTAGCAGATTTTGAATATCCAAATCATCACAAATCAATACTTCCAATGAAGCATTCGAATGCTGCTTCTTATCTTCATTATCAGAGTCTATTATTAATAAAAAGAATGTCTCGGTATGCCCACTTTTTCGTAAACTCTCGATAAGTGAAATCGCCTGCGCAAAGTAATTCCTAGCAATTATTGAGCAAAATGCAGTCATTTAGATTCTCTCCACTTTGCAGGAACGCCGCAAGCTATTGAAAAAGGCGGTATGTCTTTTGTTACAACGCTACCCGCTCCAATAACAGAATTCCGACCGATTACAACACCAGGTAAAATGCAGACATTCTCACCAATCAACACATCATCTTCGATTTTGACAGGACCAGGGCTGATCAATCTGCGTTCAATAGGAGGGATCTTTAAATCAGAGAGACAGGTATTCCCATGAATATGATCTGTGATTAACACATTACTTCCTATCAAAACACGATTTCCGATTTCAATAGAATTTACAGCGCCAATGTGAACATTCCAATTCAAACAAACATCATCATGAATTTTAATATTCGGTGTAAATTTTTCACCTTGAAATTCCGACCATGCTTCCAACCTCAAGCTGGGCCCACTTATAAAATTTTTCCCTATTTCGATATACGAATTACCTATAAGATAGTATGGATATCTAACAGAACCATTTTGAATTCCATTAAAAAAAGTTTTATACCACTGTTCGTTAGTTTTAGCATCAAGATGGTCTTGAATTTTTTCAATGTTGCTTAAGTCAGGACCAAGATTTTTGTTTTGCTTAATGAATCGTGAAATTATGTTATGAAGATTATTTTTATAGACGCTTCTAATAAAAGCAGGCAGTGTATATAAATAAAATTCCTTATACAAAAAGGAGTAGAAAAAAAGATTGAATGAGCCTTTAAATGTTTTAGGCCAGACAGAGATTATATACAGCATCACGCCTTTTAACGCGCTTCGATAGACAGATGCGAGTGATTGCCTATTAAAACCAAATTGTTTTCCTTTACCTAGCAAAAGGCTCAGGTTTTTTGAAAATACAGTAAAGGCATCGTAGCCTCCAGCATTACCAGATCGACCAAAAAGAATTTTTTCACGCGGAATCGCAACAATGTTGCTCTTGCCCGCAGCCTGGATCGCTATTGCTGCTGGAAATAAGCAAGTTCCAGTAAAACTTTTTACAAAGTTTAAATCAATGATGTCTTTTCTAACAATAATTGCGGAGCAAAAAGTCAACATGTCTCCAACAGTCTCTAAATACTTATTCTTATCATGCATATCCCAACCTGTAACGACAGGAGATGCTTTATATCCTTCCATTTTTATTCCGCACCAGTGTGTGCGAAGACTCAAAAGACCAGGTTTTTCGTTAGAGTTTAGAATTGATAAAATCAGTGGGACTGCATTCGTAGCGGGAATGTCATCATCGCATAAGAGCCATATGTATTCGCCCCGCGCCTCTGTTAAACATGCCATCATGTTTGCGTCTGCACCTATATTAGAAGAGTTTTTTATATATCTAAGACAACTTTTAAAATTTCGAAGATACTCTTCAGTGGAGTCAGTTGAACAATTGTCAATAACGAGTAGTTCTGTATCAGGCGTTAACTGCGGAAGCAAAACACTCAAATTTTCTTGAAGAAGGACGGACCGATTAAAAGTAGGGATAGCTATAGACAATTTAATCATTTTTGTGGACGTTTTACTTGAAAATAAATGGTTACTATCAGAATGAAATCGGATGCTTTATTGACTGAAGGTGAGTAAAACTACAATATTTAGGTTCTTCGCGGATTTTTGTGGGTGGTAGCCCTGGGATGGGGTCCCAATGATCTCCCTGCAACACAACTGCCACGCAAGCAAGTTGGTATGAGGTTGCATCGCGAATCAATCATCCTAAATTCGGCAGTTGGGATTGGTAAACTGGGTTTAAAAAGCTGAAATCTAAAGCAAAGCAGATAAGAGCCTTCTATCCCAAATGGTGAACTGCGGAACAGTTGGATTACCCTCAAAAATAGGCTCTTTCATTCAAACTTACCCCTTCAACTGCCGAATTTAGGATCATTGGCTGTTTTACTCCTACAAGCGCTTTGCGCTTCCGTTTTACGCAAGAAATTCCGTGAAGAACCAATATTTATCAACCAAACACTGAGCATTTATTATTAATCTAAGAAATAGCGCGTTAAACATATTTTTTGAAGAGATATTCATATTCATCCATATGAATATTTCTACCAACATTCCAAAGTGCTGGTGCTTTGTATAGTCTTGCAAATCCATGATTCTCAATACCGAAGTCATCAGCTACCACCAGCGAATTGACCGTATGATTTACATGAAGAATATAATCAGAAACAATTCGTGTTATTTCTTTTATGTAATACTCAATGGTCTCTTTAGACATTTCAGCAAGACTGTAGGAGTTGAATGCAATTGAAGCTGAATTTGAAGCTAAAGCTTCAATTGCAAAATTTGGAAATAAAACTGCATCATAATTGCTGTGCGACTCTTGTTCCAGATCAACTTCGCCATAGAGAGCATATTTTTTTTCAGGAAGTGCTGATAATAAGTAATATGCAGATAGTGCTAAATTTTCAGGGAGATCAAAATTGTAATATCTAACGCCCCGAGTTTGCTGTTTTAGGAAATAGTATGCCATCCCACCAAATCCCCCCCCCAACTCTAAAACTATCTTTTTATTACATGTTTTTGCAATTTCAATAATTTGAGAGGCATAGTGACTGTGATAATCAGCTCCACTTCTGATAAATTTACCCTCAAAAACGAAACCATAGGGGTTTCCAACATTGGGCGAAAGCAGAGAATCACTGTTAGCATTTTTCCCAGCAAGGGCTTTCCATAAATTAAATCGCCAAAAACCATCTCGCAAGGCCACCATTTTGTCTTCATTTTTAATATTTGATACAAAGTAGTGCTTTTTCATATCTAATGGAAGACCAACTAACCCTGTGCTGCAAGGATCTCGCCAAAAGTTTTCATAGCTATTCCCAACTGAATTTACATCATTATTTAACAATGAACTAATTATATTTTTTAAGTGTGACTGATATATGGTTGTCCATTCATTATTCTCAAAAAATATTTGACCAGCCGATTTCTGATCTGCCTTAGCTTTATTATATGAAATTATAATTCGCTCAATTATTTTTTTATCAATTTTCTTATTGTTAAATCTATTTTTAAATCCTTCATCAAACGATTCTATTGTGTAATCTTGATATTTTTGTAGATGCTGATCCAAAAGATAATTGTATACATATCTATCATATTCTTTTTTTTCCAAAAAAGCGCTTTTTATTTTTTTGATTATATTTGCTATATTATTCATTTTTTATAAAGAAAAAAAATTTACTTTAGATTGCTATTTTTTCTGATTTCAAGTGAATCGGAACTTTTAAGTTATCGGCCAAGTCCTTTCGCGACAAAAACGGAGAAAGGTCCTCAAGTGGTGGTGAGATAAGAGTTCCATTAGGCTGAACATGCACTGCCAATTTGGGGTGAAAAAATTGCTCTGGGTGCATAAATACCTCGCAGATAACTGGCCCCGCGGCAGCCTGCACTTTAGGCATTTCACGATCAAAATCCTCCCATGTTCGAATTTGGTAGGAGGGAATATCAAAAGCTTGTGCTAACTTACTAAAGTTAGGACATGAAACGCCGGTTTTTTTATCGGTGCCAGCGTAACGGCCTTTGAGCACGGCTTTCTGAGTGTGCTTGATCATCAAATAACCATCGTTATTAAAGATTATCAATTTAATTGGCAACTGATAGTGAACTATTGTTTGCAATTCCTGTAAGTTCATCATCATGCCCCCATCACAGTTAAGGCAGAGGACCTCGCCTCGGTTACGAGCAATGGATGCACCTATGGCTCCTGGCAGTCCAAATCCCATCTCGCCAAGTCCTTGAGATGTCAGGAGGCGTTGAGGCGGTTTGATGGGCAGAGCTTGGTGTCCACTAAGAAGCGCCGTCCCCATATCAGTTACGACGACCTGGTCGGGTTTCATGACATCGGCCAACTTATTCATGAAACGGTATGAATTGATAAATCCATCTTTTTCTTCATGTTCCGGTCCTATCCAAGGAAATTTTTGCTTCACTTTATGGCACCATTCGATCCAATCAGATTTAGGCGGCCTTGTTGTTGTTTCTAACTGATCCAGCATTTCCGCAATGAAATCACCTGCATCGGCGCATATGGGATGATTGAAACGATCTGGATATTTTTTGAGTTCTGTGGTGTCAATATCAACTACTGTTATATCTTTAGCTGCACGAGAAAGTTCTGTAATATCATATCCGACTTGAAGTATTGCTAAGCGTGTTCCAATAGCAACAAGACAATCACAACTTTGCAGGATCAAATTCGCTGCCCGTTGGCCATAAACTCCAGCACTTCCCATAACCAGCGGATGGCTTGAAGGCAGCAAATCAATGGCAGACCATGTTACCAAGGCAGGCACACCGAGTTTATCTAAAAGGTGAGCAATTTGGTTAACCGCTCCAGCCATACGGATTCCGACGCCAAGCCAAAGCAGTGGACGCTTTCCTGAGCGTATTAGGTCTAAAGTCTTATGAACGGCTTCTGCAAGCGCCTCTCCTTCAATTTTTGGTGAGCCCAAGAATTGCAAATCTGTGTCTGGAATGTAATGCGGTAGAGTTTTTTCCTCAACCATGGCTGATTGCACGCTCATGGGAAAATCTAACCAGCAGGGACCAGGTCGGCCAGTGGTTGCAAAGTGCCAAGCTTTCTCCAATTCATACAGAACCTGCTCGGGGTCCATGATTCGGGAAGTATACTTGGTCATTTTGCTGACCGCAAAAGGACTATCATAGCCTTGGATACCATACATGCGTAAATCATGATCGGGCGTGATATAGCGCGAGTTTTCCTGACCAGAAACGACTATGCATGGGATGGAATCCGCCCAAGCGGAAAGCACACCCGTAATCGCATTGCTTGAGCCTGCACCTGCGGTGACGAGGGCAAAAGTGGGAACCCCGTTTATTTTCCAGTAGGTCTGAACAGCCATGGTGCAAGCCTGTTCATGGTGATTACAAATAAGCTCGATGTCCGAGTTGTGAAAAACCGAATCAAAAATATGGGCGTTTGCGGAGCCAATAATACCGAAGGCATGCTTGACTCCTTTCTGCTCAAAAAAACGAACAATAAGATCGCTGACTTTTGTTTTCATAAGGAACGGATATACCGGTGCCAGGATATCGTGCGATGGATTGCCTCGGATAGCTGCACAGTGACCTCGACGCCAAGATCGCGTTGGGCTCGGCTAATATCAGGCACAAGCCTATTGCGCTCGTGACCTGTCTGGCCTACACGAGTGTGAATCTCTGGAATGGGTGTAAATGACTGCGTAATCATCTGAGCTAAGGTGGAGAGATCAACAGGCGCGGGACTGCCGATATTGTAAGTCTCACGCGGGCGCCCATTCGCCAGTGCGGCCAGAACCCAGAAGGCATAATCGCTGGCATACATGAGACTGCGCACAGTCGAGCCATCGCCCATGATACGGATGGGACCTCCAGTAAAACTATCGCGGATAAAGTCGGTGACGGCCCAAGGGAGTTGAAGAGATTGATATGGGCCAAGGAAAGCAAAAGGCCTCAGGATTACAACCGGCAACTTTGTCTCGCTGATAGCACTGTGGGCGATGACTTCTGCAAAGCGTTTCGACTCGGCGTAAACAGCGTTGACATCGTTGCAGCGCATCGACCCGGCGAAGTTTTCATCCACGCGAGGCAAGTCCCAAGGCTGGTTGCCATAAACCAAACCTGAGCTGAGCAAGACAAACTTCTGCACATCTTCAAGGAGATTGGCGGCCCGCAGAAGTCGATGGGCGCCTGCGCTGTTAACCTCTGCTACTGCGCTGGGCTGGGAAGCGAGCAGGCGCCGATCAGTGAGCGCAGCCGCATGAATAATGTAGCGCACATCGCGAGCGAATTCGGAAAAATAGCGAATATCGCCATCTTCAAAATGCACGCCCTCGATCTGTCCCAAGTGCGGAAAGCGCGAAGCGAATGATTTAGCTTGCCGACTATAAACAGTCACTCGCATGGCAAATCCGTGGCGCTCATTAAGCACTTTCACAAATTCCAACAGCCAAGTGCCTAGAAAACCAGTTCCCCCTGAAATAAAAACATGTTGCCCGCGTAAAGAATCCAAGCGTTGGAACCGACCATTCAGGACGGCTTCGACATCGGCGTGAACGAGAGCTAAAGCAGGATTCATCAATTTATTTGGCAGAGTTAGATTTTTGGCGAGCCAGTTCAGATGCGACTTCTATAATTATGTCTTCTTGTCCGCCAACAACACGGCGCTTTCCCAGCTCAAAAAAGACATCTCGGGGATCTACCCCCATTTGCAGGGAGGCTCGCTGCACAGGCTTGGCAAAACCAGAGAAAACTCCCGACAAACCGCTGACGATTGTAATGCCATTGGAGTCGGGCAACGAGCCGGCAAAAAGCCGCGCAGCGAGTTCTGAAGCATCTAGAGCTTTGTAAAGGTCGACCGAGGTATTGTAACCTTTATTCATCAAAACGGCAGCCAACATTTCGAGCGGCGCATTACCGGCTCCGGCACCAAATCCCTTGGACGTTCCATCTAAGATACGAGCTCCTGACTCAAGTGCTGCAAGGGAGTTGGCAATACTAAGCCCAAGATTGTTGTGTGCGTGAAAGCCAACTGGAACTTCGAGTCTGCTGGCAAGCAAACCGATTTTTTCAGTGACATCTTTTGGAAAATAGGCCCCAGCGGAATCCATTAACACGATACCTTGCGCACCATAGGATTGCATTTTTTTGGCCTCTTCGAGGAGGATATCCGCAGATGCCATATGACTCATCATGAGAACCCCCCATACTTCCCGACCAGCAGCACGCACATAACTAATATGACGCTGAGAAATATCCGCTTCTGTGGAGTGGCAACCAATGCGAAAAAGATCCACCCCCAACTCAAGTGCATTTACTATCTCACGCTTGATCGTTGCAAAACCAGGTATGACATGAACACTTAACTTGGTGTTTTTCAGGCTGCCCTTGGCGGCATGAAGCATTTCACGCTCAGGCACCAAACTTTCCCCAACTTGCAAAGATGAGGCTCCCAGTCCGTTCCCATGACCTACTTCCAGATAGGAAAATCCTGCAACCTCAGCAGCAGCAGCGTAGGACTTGACTTGATCCAAATTGATTTGATGGCTGTAGGCATGCGAACCATCACGCAATGTCGCGTCACAAATGATAATTGGAGGAGATGGCTTCATGATTTGGAGGAGATCAAGCTACTGCGCGGCGCGCATAGGCTTCGGCAAAAGCGATGGCAGCGCAATTTATAATATCAAGATTGCCAGCATATTTCGGGAGATAGTCTCCCAAACCATCAACACGAACCATAGTAATTAATCGTCCACTTTCGACAACTGGATCAATCAGCAAGTGATAGCCTGGAACATATTTTTTTATTAAAGCAACCATTTCTGATACTTTTTTTTGAGTCCTATCAAGATTGGGTTCGGTTATCTTGGCCATTACCGTCGTTTGCATATGCACACAGGGCTGTGCAGGATTTAGATTGAGAATCGCTTTTGTATGTTGGCAAGCAGCGAATGAAGCCAATCCGTTCTCCGTCGTGGAAAGATATTCGTCGAGATTGATTCTCGTAGCCGGGCCTGCGCTACGGGAAGCTATACTCGATACGGTCTCAATATAATGAACTTGGTCATTCGCTTGAGAGATCGCATAAGCTAACGGAATAGAAGCCTGACCGCCGCAGGTCACCATATTTACATTCGGCAAATTGAGGCATTGCCCTAAATTCACGGCCGGCACACACATCTTCCCTACTTTTGCCGGTGTGAGATCCACAGCAACGATGCCTGCCTTTTCGAAGAGTGGGGCGTGCTTGATATGATCTTCGGCACTGGTCGCATCAAAAACAAGGGAAATTTCATTCTTAAGATCAAGAATACTTTCCAATCCTTTCGCAGAAACTGGAATATTTAACATGCTAGCCTTAGTCATGCCCGGCGATGCCAGATTGCGCCCAGAAAACAAGCGGCATTCCAGCACAGGGGAACGCATTATCTTCAGCAGAAGATCTGTGCCGATATTACCTGTGCCAAGAATTGCAACCCGCGTTTTATTCATGGAAATTTGGTTTCAAAAATCAATACAAATAAAACGCAAAATTATATCTTTTCATTCCAAATAAAAGTTTTGTTTATTCCTTCAACCAAGTTGATACGAATTCGCAAAGCTAATTCTTCCGAAGCCCTGTTTATAGAAGGCACGTAACGCAAAAGACAGCATCCAGATTGCGGCGACACAGCAAGTTTGAGAGGCAAGCCCCTGCCATGCGCCATAACCACAATATCCGCAAGATTTTTAATACTAATATCCTCATCCGAACCAACATTGTAAGCACGAGCATGTGGTGCTTTAAATAGAATCGTCCAAAGCCATACTGCCAAGTCTGCGGCATAGAGGTAGCTGCGCATAGGCGTCCCATCGCCATTGATTTGTATCGCTTTTCCAGACATGGCATCGCGAATGAAGTTTCCGATGGCGAAATGAGCATCAAGTGGCAAGTGAGGGCCGACAAAGGCAAAGCCGCGCGCGATTTTGGCTTCGTAGCCGTGCTGGTGGGCATGGACGCAACACATGTGCTCAGCGAAGCGCTTGCCTTCGCCATACGCCGAACCTGGAAGCAAGGGATCTGGAGCGCCAAGGTAATCTTCGGGTATATGAGTGATGTCCGAAGGTTGCTTGCCGTAGACCGCGCCGGAACTGGTTAGGAGGAGCTTTTGAACTCCGCATTGCGCGGCAAAATCCAGCACGCGGCGGGTGCCGGTAACAATCGCATCAAGCATTTCCTGAGGTGCTTCTTCGTTAAGCTTTGCGCTCGCCTCTGTGGCTGCATGGATGATGTAATCAAACCGGCCTTCTGGAAATGGGAAGGAGCGGATATCACCTTGGATAAATCGAAGGTCGGCGCGAGCAGCCAAATGCGGAGCTTTGCAGGCAAAAGCGGCGGGATCGCGCGTTAGAACCGTAGCCCGCATACCAAGCGCAAGCTGGTCATTGATATGGGCAAAACTTTCCAGCAGCCACATGCCAAAAAAACCCGTGCCACCCGTGATAAAAAACGATTTCCCGCTGGCTTCGGACCAAAGTTCGCGCGTGTGCTCAAGCACATGCGCGAGGTCTTCGAGTGGGAGCGGCATTACAGGTTGAGGCATTTGTTTCTAAGTGCAGAAGCTTTCAGATTTCAGCAATCCATGGGCGGGCGCGGTTGGAGTGGAACTAACCACGGATAACTGGCATGTAGCACGGATGACTTGAATCTCGTAGTCAAGCATTTCTTGGGTCAGGCCTGGGTAGGTGGAGGTCAAATTTTTAAAGTCTGGATAGGCATCAGTTGGAGCCAGAGAAGAAGTCATTTGGCGCTTTAATCATTGGCATGAAATCCAATCCTTCGCTTGGGGACTTCATTTGGCGGTAATAACAAGGGCCGAATTTTCTGAATAACATCGCGCAGTGTTGTATCGTGTGAAATCAATGTCTTTTCAATAACAGCAAGCCGTTTTTCTAGTGTTGCATTGGCCGCAAATTCATCCCGCAATCGAATAAAAGCTCTAATCACATAGACGCTCATAGCGGAAGCTGCTGGACTGTTTAGAATATTGGCTGCTTGTAATGCTCCATGCTCGGTAAAAGCCCATGGAAGCGTCCGGCGGCCACCTCGACCGGTCTTTGATATCGCAAATTGCGATGTCAAAGTTTGATATTATTGCTTGGTAAGTTGAAAAAGAAAATCGCCCGGAAACTTCTCGATGTTTCGACGAACTGCCTCGTTGAAACGGAAAGTTGGCACCCCATAGATAGCTGCCAAATCCGAATCGAGAATGACTTTAAAACCTCTAAAAGTCCTAATGACAGAATGGATATCAGGCGCTAAAAAGACGGGCTTCTCCATATTGAAATGTCTTTTACAAGTTTACATATCACTTGAATCTCATAGTCGAGCATTTCTTGGGTGAGACTTGAGTGAGTGGAGGTCAAAATTTTGAATGTTGAATGCTGGATTTTGGATTGGGCTTCGACTCGAATAATTAGCTCTGACTGACTTCTGCTAGAACTTGAGAGAGGGGAAGCGTTGGAGCGTTAAATTCCTCGGCCTTGGCTTCGCGTAGTTCTTGAAGGTCTTCAAAATCTTCAAGAATTTGCTGAATCTCCAAAAACTCTTGGTAAGGAAGAACAGCGAACTCTTTAATCCCATCTTTTTCTAATATTTGCGGATGTATGCTCATTTTGATGTTAGCGGTAAACTTCCTTCCTGTGAAGGATACGATAAACGATAATTTTCTTTCCCTCAATTTCAAATAAAGCACGATAGTTCCCTGCGCGCATTCTAAACTCTGGAGCATGGTTCGTAAGTTTCTTCACATCTCCCTTCAAATTGTTTTCCATTGTCTGCAAACGAATCGCAACTTTCGCCTGATCTGCTTTGGGCAATGATTTCAAATCTTTAACAGCTTTGGGCTTGAGTTCTACCTGATACTGTTGAGGTGTGTTCAAACTGGTTTTTTTTAAGAGTTTTTTGGAATTAAGCTGTAAGATTACAAGTTTTCAATGCTGATCGGGCTTTTCATTGGGCAATTTTTAGCAGGGCCTTGATCTCACAAACTTACGAATCACTTGAATCTCGTAGTCGAGCATTTCTTGGGTCAGGCTTGTATAGGCGATAAGAAGTTAGGAGGCAAAATTTTGAATGTTGAATGCTGGATTTTGGATTGGAAAGCGAAAAAAGTAAAGGTGTGGAGCGATATAAGAAGGAGGTTTTATAGAACATTTGGGATGAGAAATGCGCCGGAAATTCCTGCATCGGTTGTGGCCAACTGGGCTTTATTGGCTTGAGCTAAATCGAGAAGGTGTCCATCCGTAACTTGTCGCGGACTCCGCACCCAATCGGGCAAAGTTTCAGCAGTGCGGTGATCTGGCAGAAGCTGCATTTTCCAATCGGCTTTCATTTGCAAAAGGAGTTGTTGGCAGAATGTAGTCGTGACATCTGCCTCCCGCAGACCAGAAAGAACACGCACGAAGCCGATCTCTGAAATGCTGCAAGTGAGGAGATTTTTTCCTTTTGCCCACAGAGCGACCCGTTGATGGAACTCGTGTTTTTTATAGCCGATTGCTATGAGTGCATTAACATCGAGAAGATAGCTCATGGGAAGTCAGCGAGCGCAACTGCTACACGCTCGCTGGTGAGCGTGGGGGCATCTTCAACATCCAAAACAGAATACCCACTGGAGTTTTCTTTGATGATTCTGGCCTCTGGCCTCGACAGGCGAATCGGCTCCAAAACGATGCGGTCGCTTTCCCCACGAACTTCAAACTTCATCCCGGGAGTCAACCCCAGCACGCGACGCAGGCTCGCATTCAATACAATTTGCCCTTTGGATGAGAGGGTAGCAGTCATGGTAAGATGGTCTTACGCTGGAGAGAGGTTGTCAAGGGAGAAAAAGGGAAAATCAAAAAGACGGAAGACTCCCCAGCTTTGGTTGAAGTCGAAAATTTCGACTTCGATACCGAGCACTCTGAGTGCTTTTTGTCCCAAGGCCATAAATCTTGGTAACATCGCTATCAAGCAGGACTTTATTCCCCCTAATTTCCAAAATCGAAGCTTGCAGGTTTTCAATGCTGATCGGGCTTTTCATTGGGCAATTTTTAGCAGGGCTTTGCTTTCACAAATTCACGGATGACTTGAATCTCGTAGTCGAGCATTCCTTGGGTCAGGCTTGTATAGGCGATAAGAAGTTAGGAGGCAAAATTTTGAATGTTGAATGCTAGATTTTGAATTCTATGGCGGAAGCAACGGTTTTCATGGAAATCTTTAAATTCTTACTCAATTCTCAACATGCCAAGCTCCGCCTTTTGGTTGTCCAATGCGGCGGAGTTTACCGGTTTTTTTGAGTAGACCAATTTGTTTTTCCACAGCTCTGGAGGTCATGTGCATTTTTTCTGCAAGCGCTTTGGCGGATAAGCTGGGTTCTCGTTTGAGGAATTCTAGTATTTTCTCCGAACTTTTCTCCGAACTTTTCTCCGAACTTTTATCCGAACTTTTATCCTGCATGGGCACGCTGGGTAGAGCAAATGTGATGCTGACAGTGTCGGCGCCCGTCCGAAGTTCAGGTGCGGAAAGGCCTGCGTCTTGCATTAATTTAACGATTTGCAGGGTGCCACGACCCCATGTTTCAATCAGGCCGCGACGGTAGAACACTTTAGCGATCCATGGATTCCAAGGCTTAGATTCGTGGGGTTGGTAAAGTTTTTCGGGTGTGAGCCCAAAGTGCAATTCTCCGGGTGAAATGATTTCCAATCGGTCGTCATACAAGGCAACAGAAACTGCTCCAGATGGACTGCTGTAGTCGCGATGCGCAAAGGCATTTGCCAAGGCCTCGCGAACGGCCTCCAGCGGGAGCACAGGCGTATCCGTGCGAGCCAATTGACCGGGCACGATCTTGCTGGCAATGGGCAACCAGTCGAGCAAGAACCGCTCTGCGCGTCGAAGGAGACCGAATGCATTGCCGCTGTATTGGCGATTGTCCAGAAACTCTTCGCGCGTTTTGCCTTTGAAGCGGGCGAGTCGGAGCTGGAGTTGAGGGAACGCGGGCAACGCTTGATCGTCTTTGCAAAACAGTGCCACTGCAGCGCAGCTGAGTTGGTCGTTTTGCACCAAGAGTCCGAGACCCTGAAGCAATGCAATAGGATCTCGCGTGTCTGGATCCACAAGACGACCGCGACGGATCGCTTCCTCGATAGTGACTACCAGTTCATTCAGATCAAGATTATCGATGTTGCAACCTTTTGCAGGTTGAATTTCCCAGCGGTCGCTGGCATGCATGGCTTCAAGCAGATGGCGCTGATAGTCGCTTCGGGGCATGACGCGTGTGGTATTGAGCACACGCTCATAGGGCACGCCTCGAAACGAAACCGGCGTGTTGGCCGAGCGCTCGACGCGGAGTAACAGCGCCTCAAGCTCGTGTTCGCCTGCGTCCGAAACAGGAATGCGCTGAATATGGGGATTCAAGCCAGGCTCGAAACCTTGGAATTCCTGAGCCAATTCTTCCAATGTCCGGTCGGTGACTTTTTGGCCAACAAGCTTGCCTGAAGGTGTCACACCAAAAAGCAGCTCTCCACCTTGCCCATTGGCAAAAGCACAGAGCGTGCGGCAAGCTTTGTCTTTTTCAGCGGTGGATTTTTTGAACTCCAAAGTAATGGATTCACCACCGGACACATCTGCCATCAATCGAGAGAGCAAAGCCTTCTGATCGGGATATTGGGTCTTTGGGGCGGTCATTTGGAGGGCTAATCTTTGCGTGCTATGCGCTCTTCTTCACAAACTCACGAATAGCTTGAATCTCGTAGTCGAGCATTTCTTGGGTCAGGCCGGGGTAAGTGCCAAGGAAGATCGCGGTGTTCATGATGGCATCGGCTCCTGGGAATGCGGCGGCGATGCTGGAGTCGTTGATTTCTGGGAGAGTTGCGCCGTGGGAACCAACCAAGCGAATGGACTCGGGGCGGTCTTTGCGCATCTGCACGAAGACGGGCTGCCTGAGGAGATTGCCACCGAAGAACATACGGTTGCCGATCTTTTTTTCATCCAAGTGGTGAGCCAACGCACTATGGGTGAAGGGAGCGGAGGGCTTGACGCGAATCATGAAGCCGAACCATGAGCAATCGGTGCGGCAGCCGGTGGAGTCCCAGGAGAAGAAAGAAGTAACGGGTGGCGAGTGACGAGTTGCGGGTGGGTGCCATGCTGTGGCGTGGGTGGGTAGGCTGAATTCGAGGACATCTTCGAGGTCGGCGAGTCCGGCGCGGAGGATTTCCCAGTTCCGTTTACGGGCTTCGATGAAGGCGGGGAGTTTTTTGAGCTGTTGACGGCCGATGGCTGCTTGGGGGTCGAGCGGCTTGAGGTTGTAGCCGAGGTGACTGTAAATGTATTTGTGATCGTAGCCCTTTGGCAGTTCGCCGAGTTGCCAACCGAAGCGTTTGCCGCAGGTGTCGTCTTTGCCGGAGGCGCACCAGCAGTCGCGCCCCCAGTCGCGGAAGCTCTCAGCGTAGGTTTTAAGAGGCGGATGCTTGATGATATTCACCGCGCCCCCCTCGCCCATCGTGAGGTGATGCGGTGGATAGAAGGATTGGGTGGAGATGTCGCCCCAGACGCCTGTAGGCGCAGTGAGGAGTCGAGAATCGAGAGTCGAGGGTTGAGAGGGATCACTCTCAAAGCGGATGAGCGGGTGGGTGCCGGCTTCGGCGATTTTGAGGAGGTGGTCGAGAGCGAGTTCGCGCGCCAACTCGACGGGCATGGAGTAGGTGCAGCCGAGGGCGTCGCAGTTGTCCTCGATGAGCCAGAGATCGTGCTGACGGCAGAACTTGAGGACGGCAGCGATCGGGAAGGGATTGCCCAGGGCGTGAGCGATCATGACGGCCTTGGTTTTGCCAGGCGAGTATGCGGCCTCCAACTGCTCGGCGCGGATGTTTCCAGTGGTGGGGTCGTTATCGATAAAGACGGCGACGGCTCCGGATTGGATGATCGGCGCAACGGTGGTCGGAAAACCTGCGGCGACCGTTATGACTTCGTCGCCGGGCTGGATGCGTTTGTGAGGCGGCAGCTTGTGGGTGGTGAGTGCGGCGAAGGCAACGAGATTGGCCGAGGAGCCGGAATTGACGAGCAACGAGTGGCGGACGCCGAGGAGCGCGGCAAGTTCTTTCTCGAAGGCCTCGCCCTCGGGCCCAAGCGTGAGCCAGAAATCCAGCGTGGAGGAGACGGCGGCCTGCACTTCGTCTTCGGTGAAAACGCGGCCAGCGTAAGGAACGAGACTTTGCCCAGGGACAAACGCCGGGCGCTGCGGGTCGTCGCCCGGGCGGTTGGCGGTGTGAAATGTGCGGGAGTAAGTGCGAGTAGTTAGTTCGTTCCATTTTTTAAGAACTTCCGCGAGTTTATTGGGGCTTAACTTTGCTACCGGTCCCTTTCCAATGGTTTTTGATGCTACGGTAATAACTTTATCAACCCGCACGGCGGAATCCGACGCCATTGATCCAAGAAGGAGATCTTCATTATCAAAAGAGATGCAATGAGGAAAAGAAAGGGATAAATCCGCATTGCTCGTGATATATGCTACGACATAATCAGCATCGTAGTCTGCCTTTGCGAGTATAAGACCGGGCCGGTATTTCGAGCCTTGTTTATTGCTAAAGGGAAAATCAAGCAGAACGATTTCACCGGAGGTGAAGATTGGCATAAAATTTATCCTTTAGTGCTAAAGTATTTATCCCAGTTTATTTTTTCATCTACAGGATCTCCAAAGAAATCCCTAAGACCGATGGCCTCGAACTCCTCTTCGGCATTAAAAGAATGTTCTCCAAGTTTCTTGGCAGGCAAAGCATGCGTTGTCTGCTCTTCATCGGAAATAACGATAAGCGCTGGCACGCGGCCTGAGAATTTCGGCAAAGGCGATTCCAATAAAAGATTTCCATGGTCGAGCGTAGCTCGTATTGCAGTCATAGTTTTTAAAATTAAGTTTTTCTTAAATATTCCTTGATTTGACGCTGCGTCAATTCCGCAGGGTCGGCACCTTCGTGCATGGCGCGATACCATTCCACTGTTTTTTGGACGGCGGTTTCAAAGCCCCATCGGGGCTGCCAACCGAGCAGGTGAAAGGCTTTTTCGGTGGTGAGATTCAGCTTGCCTGCTTCGTGAGGTGCGTTCGGGTCGGATTGGTCGGTCCATTCGCCGGGCCAGTGTTTGAGCGCCTCCGAGACGACATCCGCCACTGTGCGGTTGGCGCTGAGATGCGGGCCGAAGTTGAAAGCAGAGTCAAGCGTGCCGGAGAGGAAGTTGCCTGTGGCAAGCTGCGAGGCCAGCAGGAGGTAACCGGAGAGCGGTTCCAACACATGCTGCCAAGGGCGTGTTGCCGTTTTATTTCGAATTGGAATGGCTGTGGAATTTTTAAGGGAACGGATGCAATCGGGCACAATGCGATCCTTGGCCCAGTCGCCGCCGCCGATGACATTGCCAGCACGAGCGCTCGCAATTTTGACAGGATGATTTTGAAAGAAAGATCGACGCCAAGATGAAATCGCGATCTCGCAAGCCGCCTTGCTGGAACTATAGGGATCATGACCACCCAGCGGATCCTCCTCACGATAGCCGTGCAGCCACTCGCGGTTCTCGTAGCATTTATCCGTGGTCACCATAACGGCAGCGCAAGGCTTCTCCAACTGCCGCAGGGCTTCCAAAACATGGATCGTTCCAAGCACATTGGTTTGGTAGGTTTCGACGGGCTCCGTGTAAGAGAGCCGCACCAGAGGCTGCGCGGCGAGGTGAAAAACAAAATCGGGCTGGCAGTGGAGCAAAGACTTGCCAACGGCAGCGGCATCCCGGATGTCGCCTTCATGCCAATCCACGCGCGACGGCAACCCCAACTGGTCAAAAAGCGCGGGCTCGGTCGGCGGAGGAAGCGAAAAGATGCGAACCTTCGCACCCATCATGCAAAGCCACTCCGCAAGCCACGATCCCTTGAAACCCGTGCCGCCAGTGAGCCAGACCGTTTTGCCAGCGATGTTTTTTTCGAACATAGAGCTCACCAGACTTTCCACGGCGCTTTGCCCTCAGCCCAAAGTTGGTTGAGATACTGGCTTTCTTGATAGGTATCCATCGGCTGCCAGAAGCCCTCATGCCTGTAAGAATGGAGCTGGCTGTCGCGAACCAGATCATCCATTGGTTGGCGTTCCAGCATCATATTCGGATCATTTGGAAGATAATCAAAAAGCCCGTAGTCGCAGACCATGTAACCCCCGTTGACGAAGGCATCTTCAAATTGAGGTTTTTCACTGAAGGCGTGAATTTTTCCATCATCTTCAATGCGAAGAGCGCCGAAACGACCGGCTGGATGCACAGCTGAAATTGTGCAGGTTTTTTTTGACTGACGGTGAGCTTCAATGGAGGCGTTGATATCGATCGTGGATAGCCCATCTCCATAAGTGAGAAGGAAACTGTCACCTTTGGGAATGTATTTTTGGATTTGTTTGACGCGATAAGCTGTCATGGAGTCCTCTCCGGTGTCAGCCAGCGTCACCGTCCAATCCTCTTCTTCATGGGAAGTATGAAACTCCACAGAAGGATTCCGCCCCAAGGAAAGCGTGGTATCACAAGTGTTCCAAAGATAGTTGCGAAAATACTCCCTCATCATATCCCCCTTGTAACCAAGGCAAAGAATGAAATCTCGATGGCCATAATGCGCATAGGTTTTCATAATATGCCAAATAACCGGGCGATTGCCGATAGGCACCATCGGCTTCGGGCGATACTCTGTCTCCTCGCGAAGACGCGTGCCCTTACCGCCGCAGAGAATAACGACTTTCATTTTCGGTTATAGAATTTGATTGAGAATTTTTTAAGAAGGATTTCGTGATATTGCCGAGTAATGCAGGCTTTTTTGTTCGAATTGCAATATTAAACTGCCGAATTTAGGTATAGAGGTCGAGTATATGATTGGCATTTTAAATTTTTTCTAATGTCGTTGGCGCATTAGGAATCATGAACTCCAAATCCCGTTGTTTGTGCTTGACAAGCGCTCCATCGGGATGCACCACCCAGACCTCCCGAGCGGAGGCATTCATCAAGGGGATGATATTGCGGGCGATTTGTTCTTCGGAGTGAGAGGAAGAGATAACTTGGACGGAAATGT
>Ga0247843_1002262_pt1 | contig 35807 bp, 25 predicted proteins | sample LaCruzMarch2017__FD_192420 | JGI IMG/M metagenome (GOLD analysis project Ga0247843, IMG submission 192420) | Freshwater microbial communities from meromictic Lake La Cruz, Castile-La Mancha, Spain - LaCruzMarch2017_8m | ecosystem: Environmental > Aquatic > Freshwater > Lake | place: Spain... | reverse complement strand
AGGAGGCCGCCTCGACCTGGGATGTCGCCCGCGGCATCACGCAGGCGGCTCAAGACGGTTCCACCATCATCAACCTGTCGCTCGGAAGCGCCCAAGACAGCCCTTACCTGCGCGATGTCATCCAGCAGGTCAGCGATCAGGGAGCTTTGGTCATCGCCGCAGCGGGCAACAACGGAAGTGCCGACCCGTTCTACCCGGCAGCCTATGACGCCGCCCTGGCAGTGACCGCCACCGGACGCTCCGGACAATTGACGCCCTACGCCAACCGGGGAGGCTTCGTCGATCTGGGGGTGCCGGGTTCCACCGTGGTGCAAATGGACGGCCAGTCCTGGGTGGTCCAAGGCACCTCCGTGTCGGCCGCCTACGCCTCCGGGATGGCCGGTGCCTGGGCTCAAAACCCGCAGACCCCGCTTACCCCGATCCGCTCCAAGTTGATCGAAACCTTCCCGGTCCAAACCACCCCGAAGCCCTAGATGGGCAGCCGGTGGGGATTGGCTGATTCGACCGGTCAACCGCTCAAGGCAAGGGGCGTGCTCGGTACAACCGGTTCGTGCTGGTGATCGGATCAAACAGAACGGTCACCCCGGCCTGCCCCATCATCTCCGCCAGCGGCGTGAACGGACCTGAGAGGTTACCTGCCGATTCGACGGCATAGCGACGCCCCTCCAGTCCATTGAAGGTCAGCCTGAGGGAGTCTGAAATCTGGGTCGGCGGATCCCACAACACGGGTCCGACGACACTGACGCTCACCGCGTCACTGTCCACAGAGCCTCCCGGATTGGTGACTCGGGCTCGATAAACCCCAGCCAGAGAAACCGTGGCATTGGTCAGGCTCAGAGTGGAGCCCGAGTCGCCCACAACAACGCCATCCCGGGTCCAGGCGTAGGTCAGGTCGGTACCGCTGGCCGAGACTTGAAGCGCGAAGGCCTCTCCGACGTGCAGTCGGCGACCCACCGGTTGAACCGAAATCACTGGCTTGGCCACCGTCGCCTGCACGGTGAGGGTTGCCCAGTCGCTGAAGACGGTCCCCAAATCGTTGATCAGCCTCAGGCGATACCGGCCGGAATCGGCAGCTTGGGCGCTGGGCAAGGTCAGGGTCGCGTTGGTGGCATTCTTGACTTCCAGATCCTCCTTGAACCAACGCAGCGCCACGGGTTGATCCCCCGAATAGGCAACCGTCAGACTCGCCGGTTGGCCCGGGGCCACGGTGAGGCTGGCCGGCTGGGACGTGACCACGGGCGGATTGGCACCGACCACTGTGAGCGCCACGTTGAGATCAGACCAATTGCCGCCCAAGCTGGTAGTCTGCCAACCACGGATCCTCAAGGTGAATGGCCCACTGGCGGTGGGGGTTCCCGTGAGCGTTCCACGTGTGGAGAGGGTTGTGCCCGGCGGCAACCCAGAGAGGGCGGAATAAGATCTGGCCGTGCCGTGGGAAGGACTGGTGATCGAAAATGTCACCGACGTGCGAACACCGTTGGTAGCCCGAACGGCAGCAGGCACCACGCCGGTGGCTCCCGACAGCCCATGCATGCTGCCCGCAACGGCCGCAGTACCGAAGACCCATCGAAGGATGAAGAGCGTGGGAGCGGCGATCACCCCGGGGGCCGTCTGGGCCACCCGCACCAGCGGTGCCAATTGGAGGAAAGCCGCCAGGATATGGGAATGAATCAGAATGCGTTTCATGGAGAGAAATCGAAGTTTCGAAACGTTGTTTTGCCGGACGGTTGTGACGGAGCCTTCAGTTGCAACCGCAGCCTCCACCTCCCACCCCGCGCCCGCCGGCGGCCGCCTCGCGGCTGAACCACATGTGCTCAGCCAACAACAGCCCCGCTGGATCCCGATCGCCGCGCATGGTGGCATCAGACAGTGTTCGACGTTGCCACGGCTCGACCGTGGTGCAACCCGTTCCCAAGGCAATGATCACCGCCAAGACTACCAACGCCATCCCACCCAGACGGGAAGAACAGGCTGGTTGGAGGGGGAGTGTATTTCTCGAGTTCATGTCGATCCTATCAATAATGTTCAGGCTTTGACCGATTTCAGGAGGCGCTCAATGATTTCAACGTACTTCTTGCGGGTGGCATCCCCTTCGTACTTGGGGTGCACCGAATCGAGGCGGCCATCGGTGCCAAAGAAATAGGAAGTCGGCATTCCTGGCGGCCGCACCTTCGATGCCAGTTTTTCTTGGGCGTCACGGACGGTGGTGAAGCTCACGGGGTTCTTCTTGAGGAAGCGATCCATGTCGGGCTGTCGCTCGTCCATGGAAACACCTATGAGCACATACCCCTTGGATCCGTAGGTCTTGTGCAGTGCCTCCAACACGGGGAACGACTGACGGCACGGCACACACCAGGAGGCCCAAAAATCCAGGTGAACCACCTTGCCGGACAAATCTGGCAGAGCGCCCTCGAGTTGCAGGCTCTTGAGGTCCGGAAGGGTATCACCTGGCTGAAGCCCCGCGGCCCAGGCCCATGGCGTCGCCAACGACAACGACAGCCAGGCGGCCGAGGCCTGCAGGAATCGGCGGCGTGGCAGGGAGAGTTCAAGAGGCGACATGTTCATAGAATCGGCGACTACTCAGTTTGGATTGAGGCCCGTGGAGCAAACCTTCGGCTCCAGGTTGAGATTCGATCAGGCGAAGTCCTTCATCAAGCCCTAGCACCAAGGCAGCGGTGCTCAGCATTCCCGCCAAGGTGCAACTCGGAGCCAAGACATGCACAGCCCGGCACCCATTTTGTACGGGCCGCCCTGTGCGCGGGTCCAAGATGTGTCCCCAACGCCGCCCCCCGGCGGTGAAGCCCCGATGGTAATCCCCCGAGGTGGCCACGGCCGCATCCCGGACAGCCAGACCGCACCACGCCTTTCCCGGTTGGTCGGGATTTTCGAGCCCGAGGTGCCAACCCGGGCGACCATCGGCTGGCAATCCCATCACCCGGATGTCAGCCCCGAAGTCCACCAGCGCCCCGGTTAGTCCGCACTTACGCGCCAGAAGCGCCACCTGATCCACCGCGTACTCCTTGCCCATGCCGCCCAGGTCGAGACACATCCCGGGCTCACTCAGGCGCACCGAACCCGGTCGGCGCTGGACCTTGCGCCAACCGACACACTGGCGGGCTGCTTCTACCTCCGCGTCGGTGGGAATCTGCGCCTTGCGCCAATCCCACAATCGAATGAGCGGCAATGCCGTGGGATCAAACACACCGCGGGTGAGGAAATGCATCTCGTGGCATAGAGCCAGAATGCGGTCGATCTCCGGATCGGAGGCCACGGCGGCACCGCCTGCGGATGCGTTGAGAACAGAGATCCAACTGTCGGGCAAGAATCGCGAATACTTGGCCTCGAAGGCCGCGAGCCATCCCAGGGCCTCGGTATCGAACCGGCGCTGGGCTGCTGGGGAACCCACCGTGACCCAACGACACGTGGTACCGAGAGCCATGCATCGCAACTCCCGACCGCCATCGGTTCGCGACTCGTGACAAGATTCCCGAATCCGGCGAAGGACCGCCGAAGCATTCCCCCGGACCACGGCCGCGGAGGCCGGTTCGCTCGATTGGACCGGAGCATTCACCATTGGAAACCAATACCCATCGTGAAGACATTCGCCTGCGGATAAGCCGACGACAAGGTCACACCGTCGAGTCCTTGCATCAGGTAGCGCTTGTAGGCCAGGTCCACGGAAACGTGCTCGTGCACTTGCCAGTGAATGCCGACTCCGAGCGTCCAGGTCTCCAGGTGGCTCAGGCGATAATCCGCCGAATAGTACTGAGGCCATGCAGGCACCGAGAAGGCTCGGCCATCACCCGGAAAGCCCGCCTCCCCTTCGAAGAGGAGGCTTCCATCCGATTGAAGGGCCGCATTCACCCCATTGGAATCCACCAGTGTCCCATTGAAGACCGGCGCATAGAAGTCGGCCGACGATTGGACATGGTAACGCACCAACGGGGAGATCAGCAGCTTCTCGCCGACCTTCTGGTTCCATTGGACAATGGCCGTGTTGGCCCAGATTCCCCAGTCATCGTGGTGAAGTCGGTAGTTGGCATCGACACTCCCGTTCAAGGGGCTCACGAAGTGGGTGATCCCCAGATACCCGACCTGCTTGATGCGCTGATTCGGGCGATTCTCGCCGACTGCGGCCGAGGGATCGGCGTTGTAGCCATCCACCGGAAAGTCGTAGCGAAAATGCACTCCCTTGTAGGGATCGGTGAGGTAGCCATCGGCCACCCCGACCGTGAAGTTGGCCGTCACGTAGGTGTTGGGCCCCAGCAGTTGTGTGACGCCGATGAGGCCATCCCAGGTGTCCTTGTCTTTCCAAATGGTCTGGTTGCTCAGCCAAAATCCGGTCACCTGGTCAAAATTGCGCGACACTCCCAGATTCAGGATCGTGTTCTTTTGGTTGAACTCGATGCTCTGATTCCAAGACAGCCCCACCGATCGGTAATCACTTTCTTCGCTGTATGAAATCTGGGGCCGCGAGATGAACCGGCCTGCGGTCCAATCGAGCTCCACCGACCCAGCCCGTCGGATATCCTGGAAGTTCTGGGTCGGCAACCGATCGCTGCCTGCAGGAGCGGCCGCACCGGTCGGAGTCGCCCCCGAAATGCCGTCATAGACAAAGTTTCCCTTCACCACCGCCTGGGCATTCAAAGCCTGCTCGGCGTAGACGGCGTGGGTCCGGATGTGAATCCGGTCGTTGTCCTCGATGTAATCTTCGTAGCGGTAGTCGACCCGGTTCTCGGCGCGGGCCCGGATGACCGAGGCGCACTGAAGCAAGAAGGCTATCAGGATTGGTCTAAGGCTTCGGGACCACGGAGGCATAAGACGGATCAAAAGCTTCAAATCCGCGCGAATCAATTCCGGAGACGCCAATAACTCCGAGTGGGTTTCCCCGGATCTTGAGAATGCAACCCCGCCCGATCTCGATTCGAGGGGGGCCGAGAACCGACGCCGGGAGGGAAACACGCCTGCGGGAAAAAAGGAGTGCGTCTTGATCTGGCGCTGTGGAACCCGTTTTCCGGTTGTCGCAACGCTATCCGACCGATGACCCCTGCATCTCACGGTCGGGCTGCTCGGCGGGCGCGCTCGGCACCGCAACGGCCAGGCGAGCCAGCACGCGGGCGGCGGCGGCGAAGCCAAAGGTCCCGGTCACCTGGGTAGCCGAACCGAAGCCCGATTCGCAGTTGAGTCGCAGCGGGGTTTCGTCGTCTGAAGCTCGCGCAGCGCAGACATTCCCTTCCCGGTCCGGAAACACCGGAGCCTCCGCCGAGTGAATGCATTCGACCCGCAGTTTCTTGGCGGTCCTGGAGAACCCGTGCTCGCGTCGGAGACGCTTGCGCACCTCGCTCAGCAAGCGGTCGTGCGTGACGGTCGCCAGGTCGGCCACGCGGACGGCCGTCGGATCACGCCGTCCGCCGGCCCCGCCACACACCACCAAGGGAATCCCCGCCCCGTGGCACCATGCGATGAGTCGGACCTTGTTGGCCATGGCATCGATCGCATCCACCACAAAGTCGGGGCGCTCGGCGAGGCCTGATTCCTCGGCCAGTCCGAGCAGGCGCGGGCCCGTCTCGGCCGTGAAAAATTCCACCCGGGGCTCCACCCGAGTCTCTGGGGAGATGGCTCGAACTCGCTCGGCCATGACCTGAACCTTGGACTGGCCCACGGTGGAATCCAGGGCGTGCAGTTGGCGGTTGATGTTGCTGACGCAGACGTCGTCCAAATCCACCAGACTCAGACGCCCCACCCCGGAGCGGGCCAAGGCCTCCACCACCCAAGACCCCACGCCCCCGATGCCCACCACCATCACGTGGGCGGCACGAAAACGGGTCAACGCCGCCGTGCCATACAGACGGGCGATCCCTCCAAAGCGAAAATCAAAGTCACTCATGATGGAAATGCCCCACAGGCAAAACATTCAGGTCAAGGCACCCCTACCGTCGATCCGGATCCCTCAGCCCCCGGGGCTCTGCGCCCGATCAAAGTACTCCGACCTTCGGAGCCTTTCATGGACCCGCTGGAGGGTGGGCCCTGCCGTGCGCACGAAACAAATCAGGGAACTCCAGTGAGTTCCCTGATTGATGCCGGATGCCCTAGGCCACCCGAAAGCCATACCGTGCAGATTCTGCGGAGAATCAGAGCTCCCGCCAACTGCGGTGACGGTAGTTGTTCCAAACCCAACGGAAGTCCGGGTTGTTGGGACCACCACCAGCCCAATTGAAGCTGGAGATGCCCACGGCGGAATCCTTGGCGGCCTTGATGGTTCTGGCTTCGATCCATCGGTGCCCCTCGTAGTGGCCGTCCTGGAAGGAGAAGGTGCTGAAGTTGCCGTGGAAAATGGCGAAGGGATCGATCCATCCCCGAGAATCGGTGCTCAGAACCCAGGTGCCCAGGTTGGAATTGCGCGGATCGGATTCCTCGATAAAGACGAAGGACTGGGACGGAGAATTGACCTCAGAAGCCTTGAGGTACGGAGGCTGCGAGGCTTCCCATCCAAGGATGCCGTTCATGCCGTTGGCCTTGGAGTAACTGTCGTAAGCCCATCCGGCCCCGGGACGCCGTTTAGAACGCAAATCTCCCGGACAATGATAGGCGCCAAAGGCCGTGCAGTACTCCCACATCGGAGAGTTGGTCATGCCCCGTTGAACCCGCCTGAGGGCTTCTTCCAAGGTGATGCCATTGGCGATGTCCGGGACAGGGCCCTGCCAATACCCACCACCCGTGAGCGCCACCACGGCACCGGCTTTGTTCCTCCAACCGTCGGTCGGAGCCAAAGAGTCGTTGTTGTCCATTGAGTACATCTGCCAGGCCAGAACCAACTGCTTCTGGTTGCTGGCGCAGGCGGCTCCCGTGGCTTTGGATTTTGCCTTGGCCAAGGCTGGCAAGAGCATGCCCGCCAAAATCGCGATGATGGCAATGACGACCAGCAACTCAATGAGGGTGAAGCCGGAATTGCTCAACCGACGGCCCGAGGTACGCAAAGAAAACGCCTCAGATTTCATGAACGGGAGGGTGACAACTACGGTGAAACGGTAGACCCATTCTCGACCAAACGCCAAGCTCATATCAGCACCCCACTCGAAATGGTGTTTCACTGGGGAAATCGAAGTGGTCCGTTCACGGCGAGGCAACCATGCCCACCTCGTGTGAGCCATGGAAACCGCGACCTTCGATTCAAGGATGCTGCAGGGTCCCCGGTGAACGAGGCGTGTTCTTGATCTGCCGTGTGCCGCGATCCTCGCGGAGATCCCGAGACCCCACCTTGGGCCGGGTTGTTGCTTTGGACTTCGGCTTCGGCTCAGGCGGCTTCTCAACGGCGTGGGGGGGACGAGGAGTGTTGTACAGTGGTTCGGTTTTCATGGGATTTTGTTTTTGAATGTTGTTTGGGGGTGAGTGGGTAGAAAGGGCTGAAAGAGGGCAAAAAGGGTGCTCAATCAATACGAACGGGACCAACCGGACTCATGATGAGGAGCCGCTGCGGGCGCGTTTCCAACTGAGCCATACGGTGGACGAAGGCTTGCCCTTTGAAGGAGTTTGTCTCCCCAAGAGCCCCAATCTGAACCCGTTGCGTTGAGTTGCTCCATAACGGTTCACCCGCCATTGCGGTCGGACTTGCGAGCGATCCAATAGCCCAAGAGCGCGCCGACGCCGACGCCAACAACGATGGCTGGGTAAGGGTGCTGATGGATGGCTACATCCGTAACCTTGGCTCCCGCAATCGCTCGATCCCGGGCTCGGTGATAGATTTCTTCACCGTTTTCCAAGGCTCGTGTGAGGCGTTTGCGGGCTTCACCCACGCGATCGCCGGCGACGTCCGCAGTTGCAGCGATGAGCGCCCGAGCGTCATCGGCCAATCGACCGAGGTCCTGCGCAAACTCCTGTGTGGTTCTATCCATGGTAATTTATTTTTCGTGGGTTCGGAGGGTTGAAACTCCAGGGTTCATTTTCTGGAGTATGAAGACGAAGGGGGCGATCCATTGTGGGGCACCGTCACGGTCAGCACCGAATTCCGTCCCCCAAAGGGAATCGAACGGGAACCGGTTTCAAATCACCCTCGGAGTGGGGGGGCACACTCCAAATCGGGGGCAAGAAAGAAGGGCTGTGCTGTTTCATGGTTTGGCGAACCGGGAGACGTCACCGTCACTGGAGAGTCCCTACCGTCTTCACCTAACATGTTCGCGTATTCCAACGGTCGCCATTGGTACGAGACAGCAATCGAACTAGGGAAGAAACGGATACCGGGTACGAAATCCTCCCAGCCGACATACAGGATCTTGCACAGTTGCCCTTGCGCCAGTTTCCAATAAAAGAGCCCCTCTCCAAGCGCGGTTCCCGTCCACGACCCGCTTCCGTGATAGACCGCACAAGCTCCCAGAAAGACGTTGCGTTTGGCCCTTGGGTTTTGGGTCACTGGCGGAGTGAATATGGTCGAACGCTTCGTGACCCTGATTGTAGGACTGCTGCTGGGCCTGGCGATCGGCTGGATCCTCAAAGGTCTGCGTCGAGAATCCTCGACGGCTTCCTCGGCCTTGGAGGGGGAACTGCGCCAGCAGGCTCTCAGGCGAGAGGCTGAGGCCCACGAGTGGCAGACCCGGTCGGCCAACGCGCAGGCTGCGGCCGCCGCCGCGGAGGCCGCTCGGGATGGCGCGCGCCGGGAGGCCTCACAAGCCATCGAGGCGCATCGTGAAAAGGACTCTGAGGCCAACTCGTTGCGTCATGAATTAGCCCAGATCCAGAGTCGCTTGGCCACGGCCACGGCCGAGAGCTCTGCGGCCCGAAACAGCCTCATCGAACAGCAGCGGGTCCATGAAGAATCCGAGCGCAGTCTGAAGGAGACTCATGCGCAATGGGTGGCGGAACTACGGACTTCGCAGGAGAAAGCCCTGACCGATCTCAAGGAAAGCTTCGCCGGCCTGAGCGCGGAGGCTCTCAAGCAGAACGGACCCGAATTCCTGCGTCTGGCCAACGAGACGTTCACCCGCTTCCAAGAATCGGCCAAGGGGGACCTGTCCTTGCGCGAACAGCGCATCGAATCGCTGGTCAAACCGTTGGAAGATCAGCTCAAGGCCTATCAGACCCGTCTGCAACAGAGCGAGTCACTCCAATCCACCGCTCTCGGAGAGGTCCGACGGCAGGTTGAACAGCTGTCGACCCACAGCCAGACCCTTTCCAGTGAAACCCACCGTCTCCGGGCGGTGCTCTCCTCCAATCAGGCCCGGGGTCGTTGGGGTGAGGAGACCCTGCGCCGCGTCGTGGAAGCCTCTGGCATGAGTGCCCACTGTGATTTCGTAGAACAGGTGCGCGAGGGAGATTCCAAACCGGATCTTGTTGTCCGACTCCCGGGCGAGCGGGTGATCATTGTGGATTCCAAGGTCCCGGATCTGGAGTTTCTCGCCGCCATCGATTCGGAAGAGGAGGGACGTCGCAGCGCAGGACTGGCTGAGCATGCTGCCAAGATGAAATCCACCATCAAGGCGTTGGCCGACCGGGATTATCCGGCCCAATTCAACAACGCGCTGGACCATGTGGTGCTCTTCGTCCCGGCCGAATCCCTCTTCAGCGCCGCACTCGAGGGAGATCGGGATCTTATTGTCTGGGCCGCCGAACGCCACATCCTCCTGGCCACACCCGCTTCTCTCATCGCCCTGCTGCGGAGCGTAGCGGTGAGCTGGCAGGTGCACGAACAGTCCCAGAACGCCCAGCAGATCGCAGAAGCTGCGCAGACGCTCTACGAGCGGGTCAACCGCTTCGTGGAGCATTTCGAGCGGATCCGGGATGGATTGGGCAAAGCCACCAAGGCTTACGATGACGCCGTGGGCAGCTATGAGCGGATGGTCCGACCCAGTGGTGAACGCCTGGCCCGACTGGGCGGGGGGGTGGAGAGCCGAACACTTCCGGAAATCCGCACCCTCGACACCTCACTGAGGCAAGCCCCGGAAAACCGCCTGCCCCTCGCACCGTCCAAAGAATCGGGCACGCCAGTTTGAGAGCTTAAGACCTTCCCGGCTCAGACCGTCGGAAACCCGGGCAAGGGGGGCAACAGTCCCAGAATGGACTCTTTCTTCAGCAACCAGACACGTCGCGGGGGCAACGGTTCCTGATCGGTCAATCCCAACAGAGCGACGGCCGTCAGCGTACAAGCTCCGACCACCCAGGTCCGCCGCCCGGACCGAAACCGAGCGATGGCTTGAATGCGATGAACCAAGGATGGCGGGGCTGACGAGGGGTCTCCTTGCCACGCCACACCGACTCGATCCGCCTTCAAACCCGCCGCGCTTTCCAGGCACTTGAGAAGGACCTGACCGTACAACACCTTGCTGACACCCCGGTCCGCCGACAATGCGTGAACATCACACGCCTCTTCGCGATCTTCACGCCAACGCCGTAGTACCCAGCCCACCACGGGGTTGAACCAGTGCACGGTTCGCACGGCTTCCAAGAGCACGTTGAGCCACAAGTCTCGCCGCCGGAGATGCGCCATCTCATGGAGGAAAATCAGACGGATCTCCTTCTTGGAAAACTGCTCGCTCAGATCGGGAGGCACCAGCAAGCACGGTTGAATCAATCCCGCCAGACACGGGCCACTCACCTCCGAGGATTGGAGGATCGGAACCCGGCGCAAGAACTCCGACTCTCCCTGGATGGCTTCGTTCCAGAGGGCTGCCAAACCGGATTGCGCTGGTCGCGAGCGAACGATCCGCTGTTGAAGTTGCCTCCAATCTGCAATCACCCAAGCGAATCGGACCACCACGCCTGCAGCCCATGCCGCCAGGCACCAACGCCACCCGTCGACGGGGAAGGATCCAGAATTGATCGGTGGCAACAGCGGAGCGGTGACATTGAATAGACTGACCGGAGAAGGAATCTCCCAGGGCCACACCAAACGCACCAGCACCAGACCACTCAGTATCAACCGCCAGTCCGGAGACAAATGCCTTCGAAGCAACCGCCGCACCCCAAGCACCAGAATTCCCAGCACTGCCGCATTGGCGGAGCCGCTCATCAAATCCCACCCTAAATTGCGAATAACCTCCGGACTCATGTCAGAACGTGTCTGACCAGCACAGCAAGTTGCTTGCCTGCCTCCGTCTACTTGGAAGTTTCCGATTCCAGAATCCGACGCAACTCGCTCAATTGAGACTTGGAGAGTTTTCGACTCTCGACGTAGTGAGCCATCATTCCGGTGAGGGATCCGCCGAAAACGCGGTCCAAAAACGAGCGTGTCGCCGCCGAGACACACTCCGCCTCGGACACCTTGGCACTGTAGTGATAAATCCGCCCGATGGCTTCGTAGCTCAAGGCCCCTTTGCGAACCAATCGGTTGAGCAAGGTCTTGGCTGTGACCGCCCTCCAAGTCGGATCCTCAGCTTGGAGTTGGTTGACGACATCCGCCGAGATCACCGGATGTCGTTTCCAGACAATCCGCATGATCTCCCATTCCGTTTCTGAGATGCGGGGCAACGGCATGACGGCTCCATCGGTAGAAACTACTAATCTCGGGGGTTCGTTCAGTGGCTACTGCCCGAGCCGTCCGATGTCAATCGGAGTTTTACTGAACTTTATCCGGAAGGTAAGCGGAGGTCTGACCCACCAGGAACTGCAACCCCGATGCCCGAAAAACAAACCCCCAGACCAATTCAAACCGTCAGGATTTCCTTCTCCTTGACCGCCAAGTGCTGATCCACCTTGGTGATGAAGGAATCGGTAAGCTTTTGGACATCGGCCTCAGCGGTTTTGATCGCATCTTCCGAGACCCCGCCGTCGTTCTTGGTCTTCTTCAGCGCCTCGATGGCCTGACGACGTTCATTCCGGACGGCGACGCGCCCTTCCTCGGCGATACGCTTGCAAATCTTGACGAACTCCTGACGACGCTCAGAACTCAAATCCGGCAGGACGATGCGAATGAATCGACCCTGTGAAGCAGGATTGAGCCCCAGACCCGAGGCTTGGATTCCCTTTTCGACGGCCTTCATGGTGGACTGGTCGAAGGGCTGCACCATCAGCATTCGGGCCTCGGGCGCCGTAATCGTGGCCAACTCCTTCAGTCGCATGTTGGAGCCATAGGCTTCCACCATCACATTCTCAATGAGCGAAGGGCTCGCCTTGCCGGTACGAACCCCGGCGAACTGGTTCAGGACGTGTTCCTCGGTCTTGAGCATCTTCTCCTCGGTGTCGAAAATCACTTCATCGATGGTCATGGCGATTGTCTTTGGGGTTGGGTCGTGTTTGGAAAATGTGGCAGCGAGTTGTTCAGGCCACCACCTGGGTGCCCACCTTCTTGCCCAACACCACATTGCGCAGATTGTGAGGCTTGAAGAAATCAAACACGACGATGGGCATCTTGTTGTCCATGCACAGGGCGAAGGCCGCGGCATCCATGACCTTCAACTGTTTCTCAAGGGCCGTGGAGTAGCTGACCTGCTCGTAGCGTTTTGCATCAGCATGCTTCTTGGGATCTTTGTCGTAGATGCCATCGACCTTGGTGGCCTTCAACACCACTTCGGCTCCGATTTCATTGGCCCGCAACGCAGCGGCCGTGTCGGTCGAAAAGTAAGGGTTGCCAGTCCCGGCCGCAAAGATGACCACGCGCCCTTTCTCAAGGTGGCGCACAGCCCGGCGCCGGATGAAAGGTTCGGCAATCTGGGTCATGTTGATGGCGCTTTGGACGCGGGTGGGAATGCCCTGCTTTTCCAGCGCATCTTGCAGGGCCAAGGCGTTGATGACCGTGGCCAGCATGCCCATGTAGTCACCGGTGGCCCGCTCGATCCCCTTCTCGCTGCCCTGAAGGCCTCTGAAAATGTTGCCTCCGCCGACCACGATGACGACTTCAACACCCAGTTTCTGAACCTCGGCGACCTGGCAAGCCATGTCGTGCACCGCTTCCGGATTGATGCCCTGCCCCTCTCCGCCTCCGAGTGCCTCACCGCTGAGTTTCAGGAGGATTCGGCGGTAACGCGGTTGGGATGCTACAGCAGGTTTCTTCATCGGCGCAGGGTTGATACCAGTCAGACGATCCGCTCGTCAACGAGGTGACGACTTGGGTCCATTGTAAAACCCAGGTCAATTCTCCGATGAAACCCGCTCAAACCGCCGCCCCGGCAACTGGCGAACCAATCGTTTGAGCTCGAGACTGAACAGGGCGACCTGGACCGCACTGGGAGGCAGCCCAGACCCTCGGATAATCGGATCCACCTCCAAAGTCTCGCGACCCAGGGCATCCCATACGGTCTGCTCCGACGGGGTCAGGGTGATCGACGGGAACTCCTGCTGCCCAGTTGGAAGCTCCGGGCGATTGGATCCCGGGAAACGGTATTCGAACTCGCTGAGAACGTCTTCGATCCCCTCACACAACTTGGCGCCTTTCTTGATCAGATCGTGACATCCCTTGCTGCGCGGGCTGTCGATTCGACCCGGCACCGCGAAGACTTGGCGGCCGTAATCGTTGGCCAGATTGGCGGTGATGAGCGCTCCACTCGACAAACTGGCCTCGATGACCACCGTCCCCAGGCTCATGCCGGCAACGATGCGGTTTCGGGCGGGAAAGGTACCGCGGTCGGCGGAGCGTCCGAAGGGAAACTGCGTCACCAGGGCTCCGCGCTCGGCGATGCGTTCGAACAAATCGCCATTTTCGGAGGGGTATACCCGATCAATCCCCGTGCCCAACACGGCGATGGTCCGGCCTTGGGCGCTCAAGGCCCCCTGATGGGCTGCGGTGTCGGCCCCTCGGGCTCCTCCGCTGATGACACTGACCCCGGTGTAGGCCAGTTGGTAACCCAGCTTCCGCGCCACATCCATGCCGTAGGAGGTCGTCAACCGGGAGCCCACCACGGCGACCCCCTGGCCGTCCTCCGCGGTCAGGCGCCCCTTCACATAGAGCACCGGTGGTGGGTCGTAGATTTGCTTCAAGAGGGCCGGATACTCTGCATCGGTGAAGCCCAGCACCGTGACTCCGGCTTCTTGAATGCGGCGCAACTCACCGGACAAATCGACACCGGATTGCCAACCAGCAATGCAGGATGACAATTGCCCACCAATGCCTGGCACTCGATCCAGCTCGCCTTGCGAGGCGCTGAGCACAGCCGCGGGATCGCCTCCAAAATGATCGAGCAAATGGCGGATGCGGATCGGACCGACGCCCGAGATCAGATTTAGGGCCACCAGGGCCTCGAGGGTTTCCATTGGGAATTTACTCCAAGTTTCTCCCAACTGATTCGGCGCGCGACCCCGCTTTCTTTCAGTCTTGGTGTTCCTTTGCGCTTTCGCACGGGGCCGATCGCTTGTTCCATTCCGAACCGACGATGCTTCACCGAATCACCGTTTCTGAACTCGCCCACCGGATCCAACAAGGAGAGGTGTCCTCCCGCGAAGCCACCCAGGCCTGCCTCGACCAAATCGGTCGGGTGGACGGCCAGGTCAAGGCCTACCTGAACTACGATGCGGCCGACGCGCTGGCACAGGCCGATGCCGCCGACCAATTGCGCACGTCGGGTTCGGCGACCCCTTCCGAGAAGCCGCTCCTGGGGGTGCCCATCAGCCTCAAGGATGTCATCGCGCAGAAGGGACAGCCCATGACCTGCGGTTCACGCATTTTCGGAAACTTCGTGTCGCCCTACGACGCCACGGTCGTGCAACGCCTGAAGCGGGCGGGCGCGGTGGTCTTCGGGCGGCTCAACTTGGATGAGTTCGCCATGGGCAGTTCCACGGAGAACTCGGCCTTCTTCACCACGCTCAACCCCTGGGACACCACCCGAATTCCGGGAGGCTCCTCCGGCGGTTGCGCCGCCAGCGTCGCGGCCCACGAGTGCTTCGCCAGTGTCGGATCGGACACCGGAGGATCCATCCGACAACCCGCGGCCTTGTGCGGCGTGGTCGGCATGAAACCCACCTACGGGCGCGTGTCCCGCTACGGTCTGACAGCCTTCGCCAGCTCGCTCGACCAGATCGGCCCCTTCACCAAGGATGTCACGGATGCGGCACTGATGACCCAGGTCCTCAGTGGACATGACCCTCTGGATTCTACCTCCATGCAGGAACCGGTCCCCGATTATAGGGCTGCATTCTCCGGTTCATTGAAGGGGCTGCGGATCGGCCTGCCCAAAGAATACATGATCGGCGGCATGCACCCCGAGGTGGAGTCATCGGTGCGCGCGGCCGTCCGCCAACTGGAATCGCTCGGGGCCGAGATCGTCGAGGTCTCCCTGCCTCACACCGAATACGCGGCCGCCACCTACTACATCATCGCTCCGGCCGAGGCTTCGGCCAATCTGGCTCGCTTCGACGGTGTCCGCTATGGTGCCCGAGTGGATGGTGCCACGCCCATGGAGCTCAACAGCCGCACCCGTGGTCAGGGTTTCGGGCCCGAAGTGAAGCGCCGCATCATGCTCGGCACCTATGTGCTCAGCAGCGGCTACTACGATGCCTATTATATCCGGGCGCAGAAGGTCCGCACCCTGATCCGCAACGACTTCCTGAATGTCTTCCAGACGGTCGATGCTCTGGTCACGCCGACCACGCCGGCACCAGCGTTCAAGGTGGGAGAAAAATCCAACGACCCGCTGCAGATGTACCTCTGCGACGTGTTCACCATCTCCTGCAATCTGGCGGGCATTTGCGGACTGAGCCTACCCTGCGGATTTGCCTCCGATCCGAAACTGCCGATCGGACTCCAGCTCCTCGGCAAGCCCTTCGGCGAATCCACCTTGTTCCGCATCGCCCACGCCTACGAGCAAAGCACTCCCTGGCATCGTGAGCTGTCCCCGCTGGCCTGATTGCGCCCTCTGGTACGCGGTAATGGATAGAGGGTTCCCGGCATAGCAGCGTTCCTGACAGCCTCTCAAGCGGGCTGCTGATCGAGAGTCCGTCGCAGGTGCCGACCCGTGTGGGAGATGGGGTCGGCGGCGATTTGTTCCGGTGTCCCCTCGGCCACAACTTGCCCGCCACCCGAGCCGCCCTCGGGACCCAGATCCAGGATCCAATCGGCTTCGGCGATGAGGTCGAGGTTGTGCTCGATCACGATGACCGAGTGCCCTGCATCGACCAACCGCTGCAGGACGGCAACCAGCCGTCGAACATCCTGGATGTGCAGTCCGAGGGTCGGCTCTTCGAGCACAAAGAGGTCCCGAGGCAGCGGTCGGCCGGGAGCCTTTCGTGCGGTCAGATCGGCGTTTTCCCGCTCGATCGCGGCAGATTTGAGTCCACCCAGAAGGTGGGTCACCAGCTTGATCCGCTGGGCCTCGCCCCCGCTCAGGGTCGGGCTGGTCTGGCCCAACTGAAGGTATTCGAGACCGGTGTCCCTCAAGGCTTCCAGAGGGCGACGCAAGCGCGTTTGGTGGGCGAAAAACTCGATGCCTTCAGCCACGGAGAGCTGCAGCACCTCCGCTATGGACTTGCTCTGGTAGCGAATCTCCAACGTCCCCGAGTTGAAGCGTTGGCCGCCGCAGGCCTCGCAACCCACCGAGGCGGTCGGGAGAAAGTTCATCTCCATCTTCACCACCCCCGCCCCTTCGCAGTGTGGACACCGTCCCTGGGGTGAATTGAAACTGAAGCGTCCGGGTCCATAGCCGCGCATCCGGGCCTCGGGCACCTGGGCGAACAAGGCTCGGATTTCGTCGAAGAAACCCACATAGGTGGCCGGTGTGGAGCGCGGAGTGCGTCCGATGGGGGTCTGGTCCACCTCGTGGACGGCGCGCAAATTACCCAAGCCGCTGACCCCGCCCGCCAATCCTCGGAGCTTCTTTTCGTTCTCGCCGGCCAGCACCGCCCGAACCCCCGGCACCAGACACTCTTTGACCAAGGTGCTCTTGCCCGACCCGCTGACCCCCGTCACCACCACCAAGCGTCCCAAGGGGAAGGATGCAGTGACATCCTTCAGGTTGTTCAACCGCGCACGGTGCACGGTCAACCACTCGACGGAGATCGCCGATGCGTTCGCCTTTGCGGATTTTCCCCGCGGCTTGCGCACTCCAGTCACTTCGACGGGGCGCCGCTCTCCCCGGGCCGGTCGCGGCAGCGGTTCTCGAAGGCAGCGACCGGTCACCGAATCCGGGTGGCGGAGCAAATCCTGCAATGTGCCCTCGGCAACGACCTCTCCCCCACGCACCCCGGCACCGGGACCCAAATCCAGAATCCAATCGGCACGGCGCATGGTGTCTTCATCGTGCTCCACCACCACGAGGGAATTGCCCCGTGCGCGCAGTTTCTCCAGGGCGTCCAGCAAGTGTTGGTTGTCTCGGGCATGGAGCCCGATGGTGGGCTCATCGAGCACATACAGGACGCCACTGAGATTCGAACCCAACTGGGCCGCGAGCCGGATGCGTTGGCCTTCACCACCGCTCAAGGTGGTCACGCTGCGACTGAGTTGCAGATAACCCAGACCGACCTCGCCCATGAACTTCAGTCGTTCACGGATCTCCGGCAGGATATCCCGGGAGATCTCCGCCGCCCGACCCTCGGGGCGCAGGGCGTCAAACCAAGCGTAAGCCACTTCAACCGACCAACGCCCCATCTCCTCGACGGTGGGCCGTTCCGACGGGGCTGCGCCCAGAGGCAAGCGAACGGACCGCGCCACTGGATTCAGACGGGCTCCTTGGCACGAAGGACAGGTCTCCCGGGATTCCGCCCAACTGAACCACGATTCCTCCACCGCGTCGGCATTGGCCCCGCGCTCGACATCGGGCAGGTGAAACAACTCGCCGAAACCGCGGCATTGCAGGCACCACCCCTGACTGGAGTTGTAGCTGAAATTCTTGGGATCCAATGGGGGGAACGACCGCCTGCATTTGGGGCAACCACGTTCATCGGAATGCACTGTCAGGTGTCCCTTGCGATCCAGAGCAAAGAGGGTGCGTTTGCCCACTTCGAGGGCTTCCTCGATGCGTCGGACACGCACCTCGGAAGAGTCGCTGGCCTGAAAAACACCTGTGACGACTTCAACATCGTGTTCCTTGAACCGATCGAGTCGGAAGTTCTCATCGGCAGGAACCAACTGACCATCGGCGCGCAATTCGTGGTAGCCCCGCTGACGGGCCCATTCGGACACCTCGCTGTGGAAACCCTTGCGGTTCCGGATCACCGGAGCCAGCAGCGTCAGCGGCCCGCGCTTGCGGACCGCCTCATCCAAGGTGGCCAACAACTCTTCGCGGGTCTGTGCCTCGACGGGAACAGCGCAGTCGGGGCACTGCAAAATCCCCAATCGGGCGTAAAGCAGGCGGATGAAGTGATACACCTCGGTCACGGTGGCCACTGTGCTCTTGCCGCCACCTCGGGTGGTTCCCTGCTCGATGCTGACCGACGGTGGCAACCCCGTGATGAGATCCACATCCGGCCGGGACATCGGATCTGCAAACTGGCGGGCGTAAGCACTCATCGAATCCAGAAACCGACGCTGGCCTTCAGCGAACAGGATATCGAAGGCCAGGGTGCTCTTGCCGGAGCCACTGACCCCGGTCACCACCACAAACTTCCCCCGCGGGATGTCCACCGTGACATTGCGCAGATTGTGCTCCCGCGCCCCCTGGATACGGATGACATCCGACGCCACGGGAGAGTTTTTCAGTTCCTTTGCCACGGCCTGAGGATGGTCCCGCTTTGATTCTCGGGCAAACGGTCCGGCCGTCTCTTTTGGGCGAGCCCAGGAAGGGGCCAAAAACAGGAAGTCCTATCAGCGAGCCAGCAAGGCCACCAACTCCCGATCGGCCTCGGGAAACGAGTAATCTGCGAGGTTCTTCGGACAAACCCAGGCCACGGCCGCGCAGTCGATGGGCTGGGGCTCACCCGAAATCAGCGCTGCGGCGTAGAAGCGGAGTTGGACGGATTTCTCCGGGTAGTGATGGATCGTCTCATACCGCAGTTCCCCCACGGTGACGGTGATCGCCAATTCCTCCTGCAACTCGCGGATCAGGCAGTCTTGCCAGGTCTCGGACGGCTCGCGCTTGCCGCCGGGGAATTCCCAGAGCCCGGCCAGATGAGAACCCTGTTTTCGCTGGGTGATGAGGATCAACCCATTGCGCTCCACCAGGCCTGCAGCGACGTCGATGACACCGGAGGGCATGACGAATTCAGCAGCCGATGCGGTAGTATTCCCGGTACCAAGCGACGAACCGCTCGATGCCCACCTCGATGGGAGTCGCCGGCTTGAAGCCCACGGCCTCGGTGAGGTCATCCACGTCGGCATAGGTTGCGGGAACGTCGCCCGCCTGCATGGGTAGTGAACGCTTCTCCACGGTCTTTCCGATGGTCTTTTCCAGACAATCGATGACGTGCATCAACTCGGCAGGTTGGTTGTTGCCGATGTTGTAGATGCGGTAGGGAGCCGAACTGGTTCCCGGATCTGGCACAGCCCCGTTCCAGTCGGGGTTGACCGAAGCCACGCAGTCGCAGGTGCGGACCACGCCCTGGACGATGTCATCGATGTAAGTGAAATCACGCCGCATCTTGCCGTGGTTGAACACGTCGATGGGCTGGCCGGCCAGGATCGCCTTCGTGAAGAGGAACATAGCCATGTCCGGGCGTCCCCAGGGCCCATACACCGTGAAGAATCGCAACCCCGTGGTCGGCAGGCGGTACAGGTGGCTGTAGGTGTGCGCCATCAGCTCATTGGCCTTCTTGGTGGCGGCATACAAGCTCAACGGGTGATCCACCGTGTGGTGGACACTGAAGGGCATGGTCGTGTTGGCTCCGTACACCGACGAGGAGGAAGCGTACACCAGGTGCTCCACGCCATGATGGCGACATCCCTCCAGGATGTTGATGAAGCCCACGAGGTTTGAATCCACGTAGGCGTGGGGATTTTGGATGGAATACCGCACGCCAGCCTGAGCGGCCAAGTGGATCACCCGCTGCGGCTTTTCTTGAGCAAATAGCGCCTCCATGCCGGCGCGGTCGGACAGGTCCAACTGATGGAAGCGGAATCCCGGACGCCCGCTGAGTCGGGCCAAACGGGCTTCCTTGAGGCTGACATCGTAGTAGTCGTTGAGGTTGTCGAGCCCGATCACCTCGTCGCCCCGACCGAGAAGCATCTCGCAGGTGTGGAAACCGATGAAACCGGCCGCGCCGGTGACGAGGATTTTCATAAACAAGTCCGTCCTGATTCCAAAGGCTCACCGAACAACGCCCAAAGGTCGGCGCTGCGATACGATTCAGCGCCCGACGCTGCGATACAGGAAACCCAATTCCTTCATTTCAGCCGGATCCAGCAAATTCCGACCATCAAAGACAATCGGGGTGGCCATGGCGGCTTTGATCCTGGACCAATCGAGTCGACCGAACTCGGACCACTCGGTGGCAATGACCAGTGCATCGCACCCGGCCGCTACTGCTTCGGCCTCGGAGACGTACTCCACCGCCGAACCGGCTGCGAAAAACGACCGAGCCTTCTCCATGCCCTTGGGGTCATGGACCCGCAATCGCGCGCCATCGGCCAACATCCGGTGACAGAGATCGATCGACGGCGAATTGCGCACGTCATCGGTGTTCTGCTTGAAGGTCAGACCCAACACCCCGATATGCTTTTCTTTGAGCACCCAAAGCGTGTCGGTGATCTTCTGATGGAAGCGCTCCATCTGAGCACAATTGATCCGCTGAACCTCTTTGAGCAGCCGGAAATCGTACCCCAACTGCTCGCTGATCTTGATGAAGGCGCTGAGATCCTTCGGGAAGCAGGACCCCCCGAAACCGAGACCCGCCTGAAGGAATCGAGTGCCGATACGTGCATCGAGGCCCATGCCTCGGGTGACCTCCTGGACATTGGCGCCACTGGCCTCGCATATCACCGACAGCGCATTGGCGTAGCTGATCTTCAGCGCCAGGAAGGAATTGGCCGCGTGCTTGATGAGTTCAGCCGAGTTGGCGTCGGTCACGATCATCGGCGCGCGGAAGGGTTCGTAAATCTCCCGCATCTTGGCGGCTGCCCGTTCACTGGAGGTCCCAATCACCACCCGATCGGGCTTCATGAGGTCGTCGATGGCGAAACCTTCCCGCAAGAACTCCGGATTGCTCACCACATCGAAATCGGCATCGGTCTTCCGGTAGCGCTTGATCGTCTCGGCCACCTTTTCGGCGGTTTTCACCGGAACCGTGCTCTTGTCGACGATGACCCGGTAACCCGAAAGACAGCCGGCAATTTCCCGGGCCACGCCCTCGATGAAACTCAAATCCACCGAACCATCCGGCTGAGGCGGCGTGGGAACCGCGATAAACACCGCCTCGGAACCACCGACCCCCTCGGCCGTGGACGCGGTGAAACTCAACCGACCCGCCGCCACCGTCCGGTGCACCAAGGCTTCAAGGCCCGGTTCGAAAATGGGAATCTCCCCGCCCTGCAAACGCCGGACCTTTTCGCGGTCCGAATCGACGCAAATTACCCGGTGTCCGACGTCGGCAAAACAGGCTCCGGTAACCAGTCCCACATAACCGGTACCGATGATCGAAAGATTCATTCAGGATGGTACTATTGCCAAAACAAACTGTTCAGTGAGCAGTCGAAGCGAGTTTCAGGCAGGGCCTTCGAAAGAGCTTCAGGGGGCGGGCTTCACCGCAGCCTTGGCGGCGGGAGCATTGGTGACCACCGGGGTCAATTCGGGATGAGCCTGGAGCAAAGCCGCCTTGCGGGCCGATGCATCTTGGGCCGTCATGCTGGTGGTGTCTTTCGATACCTCATCATACAAGGCGACCGCCTCCGAATACTGCTTTTGCGATTCGTGAATCAGCGCTTTGGACAACCGGGCCTGAGCCACCAACGGATCGGTGGCAAAGCCCGAGATGAACCGAGCATAGGCAGCGATGGCCTCGACTGTTTTGTTCTGGGCGTCGAGGGCGCTGGCCACTCCGTAGGTCGCGGCACCACCCAACAGACTGTCTGCGTGAGCCTGATTGAAAGCCTCCAACGCCTTCTGAGCCTCGGCATACTTGCCGTCTTCGAACAGTTTGGTAGCAGCCAGGAATTCCGAACGCTCGGCAGCAGCTGTTCCGGAATGCTGGGAAGCGACTTTGGACAAGTCCGCGGCGCTCGGTCCGCCGGTCTTGGCGGCGGCACTCAGGGTGGACAAGAGGGCCTGATTGGCTTCGGCCTCGGCAGAGGCTTGCACGTTCTTCTGGATGATCAGAGTCACTGCCGCCGCGGAAACCACAGCACAGCCGATGGCCAGAATCTTCTTATTCTCCTCCAACCAGGTCAGGACAGACAATGTCAGGTCCGCCGAGGGCTGTTGCTCTTCGGGCTTGGGCTGAATCTGCAGGCTCATAAATTTTCTGAGATGATTGAGATCAAGGCTGCAAACACAAGAGCGAACCCAAGGAGGCGCTGTCAGAGTCATCCCACAAGTTCGCAAGCCAGTCGCCCAGGCTCTGAGACACCCAAAAAAACCGAGACTCGCCAGAGAACTATTGAAGATCCAAAGGGTCTCCTCCCGGCTGGGGTGCGTGCAATAGAACGTTTCTCAAAACTCCGAAGATCGGACCCAGGCTCGGTTGAACCGCGCATGGCGTATGGTTTCCCGGCCACCGAGCACTTCACTCCAAGTCGCGTGCAACCAACCGTCCCGCGTTTCGATCAAGGATGGATAGGAAAACGAGCCCTGCCCCGGCAAAGCACCGGCCAATTGCCTCCGAATCGGCCAGGTGAACCCCTCGTCGTGGCTGATCCAGACTGCCAATGAATGACGCCCGGATTCCAAATCGTTGCCGATAAAGATCCATTCACCCGATCGGAGCACCCTCACCTCGGCTCCGGAGCCCGGATTGGGGATTTCAGAATCCTCCGCCGGAGTCCACGTCTCTCCGCGATCCCAGGATTCGGCGCGCAGCAATCGCTGCGGAGGTGGACCATTGTCCCGCATCCAAGCCACCACCGAACCATCCCGGCGAACGGTCAGGCTCGGTTGGACATTCCCCAAACCCACGATGGGCGCGGATGGGCGCCACGACCGTCCCTGATCATCGGAAAGGGCCACCATCGAAATGGAGTACCCGTCGTGGTACAAAGGCAGCATCCAACGACCCGCAACCGTTGTGAGATGAGCACGGGGCATCCAACCCAGACGACTGTAGAGCCGATTGGTGGCTCCGAGGTGGATCCCGTCGATGAATTCGGAGACTTCCTTACGTTGCTGCGCGGTCAGATCTGGTCGTGCCTGAGCCTCTTGCAGCCGTGGCAGATAAGCCTGAATGGACTGAAGAAAGTCCTCACCCGGAGCCAGCAGCACCGGCTGCATGGCATCCCAACGAACCGGCCCTCGGTTCCGCCACCGGGAACTGACCCGAGACTGCAACAAGGTGGATTCCCACGTGTTGGCCAAGATGGCCGCATGGAACAGCCACAACCGACCTTGCTGATCCACATGGAGCGACGGATTGCAGTCCGGAAAGCCCGGAGTATCCCACAAAGTGAATCGAGGCTCCCAAGACCGAGCCCCGGGGCGGCGACGAGATGCCTGAAGTTTCACGTCATTGGCCTGGCGTTCCCCAGACCCATTGAACCACGCGACAAACACAGTGCCATCCGGAGCTTCGACCATGCAGGAAGCGTGATTGTGTCGAGCTTCCGGAGCGAAAATGGGCTCGCTCACCAGAACCGGCAGCAAGCGATCTGATCCGAATGCTGGAAGGCCCAACACAATCCAGAGACCCAGGAAAAGTAGCGCTCCTCTCATGCTGGAAAACTTCATACCAAAACCTAGTCGATCCCCCTCCGCAGTGTCGTTGGGGAAATAACCCCATCGCTCTCCACTTCCGGAGATCATTGCGATGGGTTTGTTCCGGATTCGCCGTCGGTCACTGCTTTACCCGCCCAACGCCAAGCCATCATTCCCCGATGCAAATGAAGCACCGAGTTGAAGCCCAAGGACCGCAGCACCTCGACGGCCTTCCGGCTGCGATACCCGCCCTGGCAATACACCAGAACGGGACGCGAGCGGTCCCACCGACTCAACTCCAGCTCGAAGGCTGGATCTCCCCAACTGATGCGTCGGGCACCCGGCAACATTCCCCGGGCGGTCTCACCCGGAGTCCGGACATCCAACACCTGAAGGTCGGGGTGTCCCGAAAGGAACTCCCACGCCTGCTGAGCACTCAGGTTCTTCGCCGTGGTGTCGGCCATTGGGGCAAAGAGTCGGGAATCCCATAGGGATTCCCAGGCCCACCACGCAGCCGAAATCCCCGCCATGCCAAGAGCCATTCCGAGAATCACCCCATGGAATCGAGACAGGGCCCTGCGGTGTCCAGAACCGGTCATTGCGGAGTCACGTCCAGGACTCGGTAGAACCGCGTGGCGTTGGCATCGAATCCGGGTTCGTTGAGGACAGTCAGCGTCTCCGCAGCCGACCAATCCCGGGAAGGACTCCAGACACCCAAAACATCCCCACGGTCCAACCGATAGCGCCGACCCACAGCCCCTCGAACCAGCAGCCGTAAGGATCCATCCGGGAGGAATTCCAGGAGCTCCAAGCGGGGAGCCAAAAACCCTTGATTGGCGGCGCCGGGCGTTGGGTTGGTCTGGACCAAAGAGGCCGGGTCCCCATCTGGCTGGCGTGCCCAGGAACGATCATCGGCCGATCCAACGGCGGATCGGAAGAGGTCCACCACCTGGGGAACGCCCCCGAGGTCGCGACCGAGAATCACCAGAAAACCGGTCCCCTCGGTGGATGGCAATCGGAACGAGGCATGCCATTCCGAGGCCGACGACTGGGCCGGCTCGCCGTCGGCGAAGACCACGCGGAAACCACCCGGCTCGAGGACTCCCGAAGAAGGGAATACCCATCGATTGGTTCCTTGTGCGTTCTCGGCCAAGAAAAGCCCTTCCAGAGAGACGGGTGATGAGCCCGTGTTGACCAACTCCAACCAAGGCTCGGCCTTGCCGCTGGCATCCACGAGTCCCCGTGTATTCCGTGGCAGCACTTCATTGATGCGCAGCGTTGGAAACTCCGGAAGTACGGCCGCCACGTTGTTGGGAGCACCCGGTGTCAGGGTCGCGCTGTCACCGCCCTCCAGGGTCATCTCCAAGCCGAACACAATATCGGAGCTTCCTGCATTGGCTTGATGGACCTCGACCGCGAAGGTGTTCTCACCAGGGATGAGAAACCCGGAGGGCAGAGTGAACGGCCCCTCGATGGCTGCATCGGCGACGGTGCGGTTGGCCAATGTCTCATGGGTTACCACGACATCATCCATGCCGAGGAAATGCGCCTTGCGGCCATTGACCCAAAGCACATAGCCATCGTCCAGCATCACCCGGAATCGGACCGAAACGCCGGCCGTCAGGGTCGGGATCGTGACCTTCCGGCGGAAATAGTAGGCCGACTGCCCCAGCGTCAGCGCAGTCGTTTTGTTGGTTGCCACGGCCGCTGATTCCACAAAGTGGAGCCCACCACCGCTGGACCAGGTCGTGTCGTTGAAGTCTGGAGTCACCCAATTGGTACCGCCATCTGGCGCTCCATCCTGATAGTACTTCCAGACATCCCTGAAACTCAGGACCGCCCGACTGCCCTGAAACGCGGAGGCTTCCGTCCAATTTCCGAGCCGATTGCGATCCTGGCGGGCATCGATGAGCTGCAGCGAACGATTGGTGCCCTGGGAGCCACTGGGCCAAGGGGCCAACCCATCGTAATCCACCCGGTCCAACTCTGATTCTGGAGAACCTGCAGCGGCAGGGCGGACCAGCCTCAAGGAATCGGCCACGGGGCCGAGAGTTCCCGTCCACTCGCCGAGAATTCCCGGAAACACGCCAAAAACCCCAGTAATGACGTTCCGACTGGCGACGACCAGCACTCGAGCTCCCGGAGCCATCGAACTTCCAACTGGGAAGGTGAAACTCAAATTGCTGCCGGTCAGCCGAAGTCCGGAAAGGTCCCACGTCGTCTGGGATGAGCGGTTGAACATCTCGATGAACTCACCGCCGACCGGCGAAGACCGCCGCAGGATTTCCGAGAAGACCACCTTGAAGCGCGGACGCACGGAGATCTCGACGCGTTGCGTGGCGCTGAGGTTGCCCGGACCATCATCGGTCACACGGACGGAGACCGTCTGGGTGGAGGCCCCGGCATCGTCATTCGGGGTCCACTGGAACAAACCACTGATCGGATCGATGCTGGCTCCGGCCGGAGCACCGGCTTCCAGCGAGAAGCGCAAACTTTGCGCGGGCAAATCCGGATCCGAAGCCTGGGCCACGAAACTTACCAGTTGTCCCTCCTCCACCGTGATCGGGGCGATCGAAGCTATCGACGGCGGTTGGTTGTCCTCGGCGACTTCCATCAGGAGTTCACGAACAACCGACTGGGCATCCGGGGATCCGTCAATCGCCCGAATCAGGACGACCACGGTGGCAGGCCCTTGGGATTCGGAGGGAGTCCAGAAAACGACACCACTCTGCGGTTCAAGAACCAGACCTTTCGGAGCGGGACCATCCACCTGGAACCGAACCGAAGTTCCTTCCGGATCCGTCGCAACCAAGTTCACAGACCATGCCTTGCCCTCGGTCAACTGCTGAGGTGCCAGTGGCTCGAACCGCGGCGGATTGTCGATTTCCACAACTCGAATCTGAACAACGCCGGAAACGGATAGGGAGGGCACTCCGTCATCCCGGACCCGATACGCCACGGTTTGAACTGTGCCACCGAAACTTTCATCGGGCGTCCAAGCAATGTGCCCATTGGGCGAGAGCGTCAGGCCCAACGGCGCAATCCCGTCCAGTTCGAAGGTCAGGGCCTGAACTGGACGATCGGCATCGGACGCCTCCAATCGGGCGAGAAACTCGACCCCCTCCTTGGCCTCCAGGGTCACCGCGGCAGGAAGAATGGGCGCCACATTGACCTCCGTGACAGTCAATTGGACCCGCAGCAGGCTGGTCCGGACCGGCGAGCCATTGTCCGAGGCGCGAACCAGAAAACTGTAGACCCCCGGTCCCTCGTTCTCTGAAGGAAGCCATTGGAATCGGCCGCTGTTAGGATCAATCACGGCACCTGGAGGACCATCGGCTCCCAATGCATAGGTCACCGTTTGCCCCTGATCCGGATCAACCGCGCCGACGGTGAAGGTGATCAACACCGCTTCCGGAGAACTCATGGGGGCTAGAGGCGCAAACAAGGGAGACCGGTTGCCGCCGACCAATGCGTTGGGCAATCCCGGAGTGGGCACTTCCATCGAGTACAACGGTGCGGGTGCCCCGTCTGGAAACCGGCCCAAGGAGACATCGTTGGTCTGGGCGCCGAAGGTAATCCCATCCACCAGGACACCCCGAGGGTCGAACAAACCAACCTGTTCCCCCTCCCGAGCCAGCGAGAAGTTGACGTGGAGATCGGCGGTGCCGGGTTGGTTCTGCCCGGTTTCATTGTCCGCCCAGATGCGAATGAATCCGCCGGCCGGAATCGGATAACCGGATGGAATCCGGAACATCGACCCAACGGAATTGGTCAGACGGTCGGTCAGGTAAAACCCGCTCAAATCCACCGTGTTCGTTCCACCATTGTGAAGTTCAAACCAATCATCGTAGTCCCCATCGGCAGGATCCACCACGGTCACCCTGTTCTGGGCCATGATTTCATTGATCGTGACCCGAAAATCCGGGAACGACGCATCATTGGTGGCTCCGGGTGTGGGATAGAACAGAGTCCGAACACTCCGGGCCAAACCGTCCGGAATCAGGCCCAGAGGTCGGTCTGCCGGCAACGAGCGCCAGGACAAATGATCCAAGACCGTGGCACCTGCTACTCCTCCATCGTCTCGCACCAAGGCCACAACCCCATTGGTGGGCGACAAGCGGAACGAGGTGTGCGGGATCCCGGAGGCAGACTCGCCCGGTTCCCCATCGGCCCAGATGGTGAGAAACCCTCCCGCCGGAACCACCGATCCGAACGGAAAGGCCCAAGCCAATCGATTCGTCCAGTTGTCGGTCAGGTAGTAGCCGCCCAAGTCCAGATCGTTGCTCCCCGTATTGAAAACCTCGAGGTACGGATCCCGATCACCGGCATTGTCCTTGGGACCGGAAACATTGGCGGGAAGCACCTCATTGATCCAAACCGGTGGAAAGGCCACCAACGCACCGGCAGCCGCGTTGGCACGACCCGGCGTCACTCGATTGACGGCGTTGGTCTCGGCAGCCATCCAATTGGCGACCCTCCAGGAAGATTGGGAGGCATCGATGCGTTGCAGCGATGAGCCTCGACCGTCCGCCACTGACGGCCAGGGCGGCGCATCGTCATAGCGCACTTCGCTAATGACCACTTCGTTGGTACCGGAGCCCCGGACCAACGACAAACGTTCTCCCCCGTTGTCCAAAGAGCCGGCGAATTCATCCAAGACTCGAACCCCTGAACCATAGGCGAGGACAAATGCCGCCCGATCTCGAACCAACACCCAATAGTTGGCCGGGGGAATGACGGAACCGTCCGGGAAGGTGTAATCCACCCCGTTGAGGCGGCATCCCGAAAGATCAAACGAGGTGGAAAGCGATCGGTTGAAGATCTCAACAAAAGATGCACCCGGCTCCAGCGGATTGTAGTGGATCTCGTTGATCCCCACATAATCGGCCGCCTGCTGAATCACTCCCGTGTATCGAACCGTCACCGATTTGGTCATCCCCGGCAGTGGCGTGCCATCGGCCCGGACCGCCACCAGATTCAGCACATTGGTGACACCGACCAGTGGCACACGAATGCGGAAGACCTGAGGGGAGGTCCACTCCAGCGGCATGGGAGTGCCGTTGACCTCGATGGCTGCGGTCGCAAACGGCGCCGTGCCATCGATGACCGCCACCGGAGTCGCGGAGGTGAAATTGTTCCCCCCATTGCTGGTGATGGCAAAGGCCTTGGCGTCAGAGGCCGTGATCTGGGTATTGATATAAGTCCGGCGTCCATTCAGATAGCTGCCGATGACGGAGGGCGAGGAAATGCCCGTGACCCCATTGAATGCCAACGCCGCACTTCGCGCGGTGAACTGCGGTTGGTATTGGGCGGAGGTCAAGGGACCCGAGACGGCATCTTGATAAGCCCGCCACGCCATGCGCTGGAAGATGGGCGTATCGAACATCACGTTGACCGCGCCATCATTGCCTCCAAAGAGACGTCGATTGGTCGGGTCTCCAACTCCCAGAACCCAGTCCATGTCCCAGGGCAGGATTCGCCAACGACCTCCCGGCTGGAAATAAATGTACTTGTTCTGCGAATTGCCCGTTCCCCAAGTGTCCCAGTTCCCCAGGCACCCATCGAGGGCGAAGCTTCGCATCCATTGATTGATGTCGGCGATATTGAGCAGGTTCGGGACGAAGTTTGCGGTGCGATCATTGGCCGCGGTGACCATCGCGAAGAAGTTGGTGAAGTCGTTGGCTGTCGTGCCGGTGGGCCGCCCCTGCCAGGTGTAGCGGTACCTCGAGAGATTGTACTGGCCATTGGGATTCCGGTAGACGCCCAGATCAGCGCCCGTCGGGGTAAACCCACCGGAATCATCGAATTCGAAGGCGAAGGCCACCTTGCGCAAGTCACCCGAGCCGCCCTCCGGGTACCAGGCTTCGGCGTAATCATTGGAGGGCTGTTCCAAATCCTCGGACACGCTGCCGTACGGAGATCCGTTGCGGTAAAACTGCATATAGGCGGTGTTCAGGTAGGGCAACCCCATCTTCCGGGCGATCCAGTTGGCGATTTGGTTGCGCATCCGGGTCTCCTCTTCGCCACCATTGCCGGTCAAGCCGAAGACCCGGTCCCGGGTTCCCAATAGCAGGTCGTCACCAGGGACCGTCAGGGAGTAATCGGCCTGTCCAGTGAAGGGACTTCCCTTGCGGCGGATGCCGGCGTTGTAAATCACGCGGAGATTACCATGGACGAGGGTGCAATCGCGGAAGGTGTTGTCGAGACCACCCACCAGCGACGAATCCTGACCATTGCTGAGCCAGGTGTTCTGGGAAGCGGTCAACCAGGCGTGGACATGGTTGAACGTGCCCGTGGGCACTGGATCTCCCCAGCGGATGTTGGCTCCACTGACAGCAGGCAACCCGGCGTAAACCGTTCCTGTCGGGAAAATGCTCGAAGCCGTCGAAGAGGCGTTGTCGAAGGCCTCGACAATGAACTGCACCAACTCACCCGAACCCCGACCATTCAAGGTGCCCGACCAGATGCCGTCGCCCGCGAGAGCATCACCACCGGCACCGTCGTCGCGCATGGCCACCGACGAGAAAGCGGCCGTCTCGACGGTGCGAAAACGCAAACTCACCGAACTCAACCCGTCCGGATCGGAGACCCGAGCCGTGACGACCACGGGTTGCCCGGCTGCGGGGACTGCCGGCGTGTGACGGACCAAATCAATGGAAGGACCGGCATTGTTGATCTTGCGGCTATTGGGCAAACCCGGTGTGCCCAGATTTCGGGGCACTTGCAGGCGGGCCGTCATTTCGAATCCGCCACCGCGGGTCCGGAACAGCACCTCGGGCCAACCCGCCTGCCATCGGGCGCGCACCCGCAGGGTCATTCGGGATCCATCATTCAGACCACCGGACATCGGAGCGCGGATGCAGTTCCGGCCGGCATCCAAATCGCCCGGCGCAATGACGCGCAAAACACGACTGCCCTCAAAGGCTCCCGTCGATTCGATCCGTGAGCGGCGGTGGTGTCCCAAGAACGACCATCCGTTGGCGGCAGTGCCTGAGCCCACTTCGAACCCACCATTGGTGACGATCAAGGTCCCGGAGGCATTGAGGACCTCCAACTGGTCCAGAAGGCATTCCCCGGCCCCCAACATGCCCAACTGCAAACGCGTGGCGGGCTGGGTGCTGAAGCGAAGGGTATCGGTCAGGGTGAACTGCTGCCATTCGCCCTTGGCCGTTTCATCCGAATCCGCCCAACTGGAAGCCCGGAGGGGATCGGCACGGGGATCCACCAATTCCATGGAGGAACCACCGCCGCCGGACCATTGGCCCCAGCGACCTGCATCCCGATAATCCACCGAGGAAACTTCGATGTGGATCGTGTCGCTGGACACCTGGCCCAGCGAGTTGGTGCTCAGGATGAGGTCTGGCTTGGACAGGGATAAACGCTCCCCGGAATTCCGCAGCGAACCCGACCAGTTGCCGAAGGAGTTGGCTGCGGTTAATTGAGCGTGGTTGGCCCGGAGGCGTTCCACATTCCGACCGACAACCACATACCCCCCGCCCGGAATCGAAGCTCCCGCCGGAAAGGTGTACGAGACACCTTGCGCCAAACGCCAACCGGCCAAATTCACTGGTTGGGAAGATCGATTGTGCAATTCGACAAACTCATCGGCGTCATCGTCCGAGATCGGATGGTACATGATCTCATTGAGCACCACGTCCTCGACCCGGCGCGCTGCATTGGCCTTTCCGGGGGTGAAGGATTCCAGACGCCTCCAACCCGAAGCCCCGTCCGGCGTGCGCCCCGAAGTCACCCCATTTTCCTGAGCCCCAAAGCGAACAGCATCGAGGACCCTCACTCCATTGGAACTGATGAACCAAACGGTCTCGCCAGCGGAGCTCAACCGAAAACCGAGAGCATTCTCGTCCAACACCAGGAAACCTCCCGGTGCCAACACCGTACCGGCCGGGATCCGGAACCGGTTGGTACGAACATCATCGGTCAACACACAACCCGACAAGTCCGCTGGTTGGGTACTGCCATTGTACAACTCCAGAGTGTCGAGTTGAGGCAGGTCGGTGTGGGCCAACACTTCATTGATCAACACTTTCGCAGCGGGATCCAATGGCGGCAGAGCGTCCATCTGACCGGGATTTCCACCGCGTACGGCGCTGATCGTCCACGCGCGAGGATCGGCCTCGCCATAACTGGGGTTGGCCAAGACCAACGAGTGCCCCGAACCATCGGCGGCGGCGGGCCAGGGATCGCGGGTTCCGAAATCGGTCACCAACTTCTGAGCGCCCATTTCATCCCGCAACTCGAGCGGCCCTCCCGATCCATTGAAGCTGCCCGAATAAGGGCCCAAAACATCCCGAATCCCATAGCGTTCCATCAAGGCGGCCGGATCTTTGGCCACGACCACAAACTGACCGGCCCCCAGTCGGAATCCCTCCGGAAACTGGAAGCGGACCGTCTCTTCAATCTTCCAGCGGGAAAGGTCCTCGAACACATCCCCCGCATTGTACAGTTCCACGAACTCCAACCCCGGGGTCCCGGGAAGGGTCTGCGGGTGGTACTGGATTTCGCTGAAGACGATCCGCGTGCGCCGACTGGAAAGTCCCAACCCTTCCCGTTGAGGCTGATACGTCACCTCATTGGCTCCGGAAACCGTACCGTAGTCGCGGAACCGCACCACCGCCACGGCATTGGTATCGCGTCCCGCTACGGTCAGGCCCACCTGCACCGAACTGGGCATGGAAAGGGTCGTGGACCCCAGCGCGGTCCAGTTGGTGCCGTCGAAGGAACCAAATCCGGAGAGCGAAGCCCCATCGCGTCGCAGTCGCAGCCATGTCTGGGGGTAATTCACCGGATACCCACCCCGCGGAGCGGTCATCGGGGCGTTGGCACCGCTGAACGGGCGATTGCGAAAGAAGCAACCCACGGAGGGCGATCCGGCAAAGGCTCCGGCGAAGGGCGCATTGGCCTCGATTCCGGAGCGGACGACCAATCCGGCCGTCATGTAAGGATCGGTGACGGTCAACCCGTCCACGCGAACCCGAAGATCAAAATTTCCAGTCAGCGACTGTGCGGCAAAGCCGGCCGAGTCGGTCGTTCCACTGATGTCGCCACCGCGGGCCGAGATATCAAACCCGCCTCGGGCAACCCATTGAACCACAGTGGCACGAGCATCGTTGCCACCCAGATTTACCGGCACCAGTTCGGTGGTGAAGAACTCCCGCTCCGTGTTGGCAGCCATCAGGTTGGCCAGAGCGGATTGGTCACGAATCCCATTGATTGTGAGTCGATACCGGGTGGATTCCACCAGGCCTTGAACCTCCACTACGACGAGGCTGGGATTGGTTCCCAATGCGGCCGATCGAACGGTCACTCCGCCATCCATCCGGAAGATATCGCTCACCGCCCCCCCCGGAATGGCCACCGCCTCGCTAAACTCGATGACCACATTGGTCAGGCCCACGTTGTACACCCGGCGAACCTCCGGAGCGACGGTGTCTGGATTCACCGTCAAGGTCACGGAAACCGACTGCGTGGAACCCAGGGCATTGGTCAGGAAGGCTTGAAAGGAGGCTCCATTGTCCACCCAACGCACCGGATCCAAGGTGTAACTCATCCCAGTGGCATTGGGAATTAAGGTGCCGCCCCGCTTCCAGAATACTTCAGCCCCACCCGGGTTGTCGTAACCCACGGTAAAGGTGGCCGAACCGCGTTCATCGACGGTGACCGCCACGGGTTGCTGCGAAATCCGCGGTGCCTCGGGCTTGAGTCCCCAGGCGACAAAGTTGTCGAGGGGAATGGGCCCCTCATCCACACCGTCCGGGCGCACCCATCGCACCGCCAAATTGTCACCGCCTCCGCCCTCTTTCTGAAGGGCTTCGATATAGTAGCGAGAACCGGCAACCAAGGTGATCGGGAGGCTTTGCTGCTCGGGAAAGTTGTTCCAATTGCGTGGAGGAGTCCAACCCGGGACTCCGGCGATCCAACGGACTTTCTCTGGACTGGCGTCGGTGCTGAGGAACAGTCCGGCGTAGTCGTCGGCCGCGATCCAGAAGGTGTACTTGCCGCTCAGGGGAGCCGTGAAGATGCCCCGCAACCGCTGTCCGTAATTCTCGGCCACATCGGTGGGGGCCTCGAAGAAATCCGTGAGGATGTTGGTGGAAGTCGGCTTGTTGGGATAAGCGGGGCTGTTGGTCAGCGCATCGAGAGTCACACCCGGAATGTCGCTGAACACCTCCCGGAGGAGGGTGCCGCCGTGAACCGGCAGCAAGCCCAGGATCGCCATCAACACCCAGCGACCCAAGGTCGCACCCGTTTGAATCTTCCAGTTCATGATTTGATACCCTCACTGCAGCCATGCCCCCGTTTGGAGTCAGGTGGCAAACGACAGTTGAACAGGGCTTGGGAAGCGCTAAGCAGCTTCCATGCAAATCCAACCACGCAGTCACCAAATTGTAACATTCCGCAAATCTGCAGTCACTCACGGAACATGCAGTGTCGAGAGTATCATTCCCACCGAATGACTCCCCCGTCTTTCCGGCTCAGCCAGAACGAGCGATCCCATTGAATCGTTGGCTGAATCGTTGGCTGAGCATTCCCCGGTGAGCTCCGGGGGATAGGGCGATTTCTCCGAAAGCGCCAATGTCTGCGGCGCCGGACCGCTCGGAGATCGGTCCCTACCGGGGAGGTTCTCGGGCAAGATTTAGAGTCGTATCGCGGCCTTGGCCAGAACGACGCTCTCGCGAAAGAGGGCGCCGTAAGTGCGAGCGGCCCCATTGAATCGCTCAGTCTCTCCAAAAAAACGACTCCTCCCCGACCCGGTAGCGGACGGCCATCTCAGGGGTGTCGATGGGGCGGCCCTGGTGAAGGGATTCCACCCCCGCCAAGGTCATGCCCGAGGTCAGCAGGGTGCGCTCCAGCGGATAGGGTTGGCGACGTTCCACGACCATCCGTTCGATGTGGCGGATTTGCGGATTGAAGAAGTCGGCCGTGGAAGACCCGTGGGTGGGCATCGGCAAGTACATCTGACACGAAATGATCCGGCCCGTCTTGGAATCGAGACCCGCATAGTTGAAATCCCGAATCGTCAGCATGGCCAGGGTAGTGCGGAACCCATCGCGGTGGTCAATAAAGTAGCCCCAGGCCTCCGGAAAGGCTTCTCGTGCCCAGTCGAGGCTGACCGGTGCCGTCGGGTAACCATCCCGCACCGGAAGGTTGTGACTGCGGCACAATGCCGCCTCCAACAAACGCCGGGTCGTATCCCGCCGGCTCAATTCGTCCCAAAAGGCCGCTCCGCGCAACCCGTGAACCCGACGAATTCCCACCTCGCCGCCCTTCCGCCGCTCCGACATGCATTGAGCGGTCTCCAAACCGTGGATGTCATAGCTGTCGAGGCCACCATAGGCGGCGCACAGGCTTTCCGATAATTGCGTCCCCAAGGGCATTTCCGTCGGCGGCATGCGTTTGGTGACCGGCAAAGACGAACCCGCCTGGAATGGAAACCCGAGGCGACGGGCATCCTCCACCATTTCCACGCATTCACGCCAGTCGGTGGACAAGTGCTTGTCATTGAACACAGGCACGCTCCGGCCGGAAGTTTCGAATACCCGCACCACTTCCTTGAAGAACGGGTACCGGGGATATCGGGTCTGACCCTTCTCGTTCTTCGGGTACTGACCATGCTCGCCAATGATCACGACGCCATCGACGGCCAACCGACCGGTACCGAGCGTCAGCGCCTCGGCGATGCTCGAATAAATGGGAACGCCATGGCGGGCCGCCGTCCCACGAGCCAAGTCCTTTTCCGGAAACTGATCGACGTACAAAGAAACCAAATCCACCTCCGGCTTCCGCCAACCGCCCTCCCAGGCGTAGCCCAAGAGAAACCGATCAATGAAGTGCTGGGCATGGGAGTGCTGGCGGACCTCCGTGGCAATCAGCGCGATTTTCTTGCGAGCCAGTTTGGGTTTCTTGGAAGCCCAGAGGGTGGGCGCGAAGGCTGTGGCGGCCACAGCAAATCCGGCCGTGGTGCCTGCGGTGGAGAGGAACTGTCTGCGGGAAACAGAGGCATTCATGGGGTGATTGGATTCCGGGTCTTGATTCGATGCAGGTACCAAAGGGGTGGTAGCGCCAGGAGGGGCAGGAGTCCGGCCGCCACCAGGCCGGGATCCATGGTCCCCAAACGATCGGCGGAGATGCCGAAGAGCAACTGAGCCTTGGCAGGCAAGATCC
>Ga0247843_1002261_pt1 | contig 35811 bp, 35 predicted proteins | sample LaCruzMarch2017__FD_192420 | JGI IMG/M metagenome (GOLD analysis project Ga0247843, IMG submission 192420) | Freshwater microbial communities from meromictic Lake La Cruz, Castile-La Mancha, Spain - LaCruzMarch2017_8m | ecosystem: Environmental > Aquatic > Freshwater > Lake | place: Spain... | reverse complement strand
TACACTGGAAACAATTAAAGAAGATTGAGTTTGAAATTAACAACAGACCCATGAAGTGCCTTGACTGGAGAACTCCCTACGAGGCAATGATGAAGAAAAGTTGCGCTGCCTTCTTGTAGTCGGGTATTATATAATTTCGATGATCGAGATGTGAACAAAAAGGATATAAAAACTATGAAACAGATCAATATTGGAATTGAAGAAAACGATCGAAGAAAAATCGCGGATAGTTTATCAAGGCTCTTAGCCGACAGCTACACGCTTTATTTGCAGACTCATAACTTTCATTGGAACGTGACCGGGCCCATGTTTCAGACTCTGCATCTTATGTTTGAGACCCAGTATACAGAGCTTGCACTTGCTGTAGACTTAATCGCTGAGCGTATCCGAGCTCTAGGGTTTCCAGCTCCAGGTACTTATGCTGAGTTTTTAGAACTCTCCTCAATAAAAGAAACGAGGGGTGTCCCCACGGCTCAGAATATGATCGAAATTCTCGTCCAAGGGCAAGAAGCAGTTGTCAGAACAGCACGATCGATTTTTGAAGTTGTCGATGCAGTCCACGACGAACCTACTGCAGATCTTTTAACTCAACGAATGCAAACCCATGAGAAAACAGCTTGGATGCTGAGAAGCCTCTTGGCCTAGAAATGAAGAAATTTATGAAAATCGAAAAGGTTCTTTATCTTGCAACTGCAACGGCAACCGGAGGTCGTGACGGCTCTGCTGTCTCAACGGACGGTGCCTTAAACGTGCAACTCTCGACCCCCCGAGAACTGGGTGGTGCTGGTGGAAGAGGAACCAATCCTGAGCAGCTTTTTGCGGCCGGGTATTCGGCGTGTTTCATTGGGGCACTTAAGTTTGTTGCTGGCCAGCAGAAAATTAGTCTTGGCGAGAGGGTTTCTATTACGGGTATTGTTGGCATCGGGCAAATCCCAACGGGATTTGGAATCGAAGCGGAACTCCAAATATCAATCCCAGGGATCGAACGTAGCGTTGCCCAAGGCCTGATTGAAGAGGCGCATCAGGTCTGTCCCTATTCAAGTGCGACTCGAGGCAATATCAATGTGACTTTGAAACTGGTGTAAAACTACCACGTCTAGAAAAAAACTGAAGGGTGCCCATTTTCTTCTAAAGTGAGTCCCAACCAAAAATAGCGCTCAGGCTCCTCGTATTCTCGGACTCTCGCGCTTGTGATGTTGGCAGAATAGAGGAGTTGACAATAATTCTTCGTATTGATTTTAGTCCGCGCGCAGCCTACGGAATTCTACTATTTTTAAAGGGATTTATGACTAAAAGTTTGTTTTTTTTCGATTAGTTTTATGCAGGTATGACTACTATTGAATGTAAGGATGAGTTTGGGAAAAAAAAGTTTAATGAAACGATGCGCAACCCACTTAATATTAGAAAAGGTGAGCAAGAGGTCACTTATCCAGATGAACTTTGAGGTAGCGTAGAGAGTAGACCCCCGAATGCTGAGTTTGAGTATTTTTTGTAATCAGGTTTCTGGTGTTCGATGGTCAGACGGTGGCACCACTCCATAGATGAATTTGCTTTTATCCGTATAAGTCGGATGTGGTGTTTATAATTTAGAAAAAAATTTTTTAGATAATGATAGATGCATTGTTAAACAAGGGTGCCTCGCTTTTTGCAACGACACTATAGTTTTGGGGAGTTCTTTCCTAAACCCAATGTTATGGACTTGTATTTAATTGTTATTGTTAAGGCGTATTTGACGCCACGAAAAAATCTACTTTAGCTGTTTAATAATCTCTATCGCCTGCTGGTAGTGAATCCCCTGATGTACAGAAAGTAACCAGTACCATTGGCGGGCATTTAGCTCTCCAAACCAAGGGTGATTAAGGGTGATGTGTGAAAATTTTTCCATCTGATCTAGAGAAAGTTTGGTGTCGATCCGTCGCAATAGCTCTGGAGCATAAGATTTGAACTCGGAGAAAGGATCACTTCTGAGATGCGTAGGTTTAACTGCAGCAATATCTGCTTTGACGGACGGTTTTTTTCCTTCGCTTAATTCTAGAATTCCGCGCTCAATGCTCTGAGAAACGATAAGCAGATGCTCAATCACACCGTCCAAGGACCAGAATCTGGAGGAGTCTTCTAAGCCACGCTGCTTGGGCACGAGCTTTTTAATCTGTCGTAGCTCTGAGGGAATTCGGTCGATTGCTTCGATCAGTCTCTGCGTGATTTTCTCATAGTCTGCTCTGCTTTTTTTTAAAGGGACTCGTTTGGATACAAGGGGCCCTACCACGTACCGCAGTAAAACCCTTTGCGGCCAAGGGAGCCCTGCACCCGGGGGCTGTAGTTTGGGCTCTGACATCACGCTCATGCGAATACTTCTAGAAGCACTAGAGCTCTATGTCTACAGCAAAACTACTGAACTAAAAACAAGCTTCTCTTGCTTGATCCAAAATCTGGTACAAGCGAATCATGTCCATACTTACGGAGCTACCCATCGCAAACAACACTTCAAAGTGGATCGATATCATTGATCCATCCCAAAAAGAACTCACACAGCTAGCCCGTCAGTACGGGTTACATCCAGTGCATGTAAAAAACTGTCTGGATGCGAACCACCTACCCAAGTACGAGGAGACAGGGGACTCGGTATTTATCCTAGTTCGAGCCTATGACGCCGCCTCGCAAGCGGAAGCGTCTACTGTGCAGGGCCTGACCCGAAGGGTTGCCCTTTTTATTAAGCCAGGAGTTCTGTTAACATTTCATAGGAAGGATCAGCTCTGGATAGAACAATTGCGTTCAAAATGGAAACTCACCGGTAGCGCTAATACCTAAGCGCATCTGATCAATGCAATTTTGAGTAATGTGGTTCAATCCTACTCTCTATTAAACGATGAGATTTCTGAGAAGATAGATGTTCTTGAAGAAAGAGTTTTTTGCAAAAAGAAAACACCAGATTTACTCGAGCGCTCATATCAACTGAAAAAAGTACTAACTCACGCTAGGCGATTCATTCGCATGATGGAAGAGTGTATTCCGAAGGCTTCGGGCAAAGACATCGAAGCTCCCTATGTCAGAGAGCTAGATGATAAGTTTAAACGCACGCTATTTACGCTGGATGACCTAGAACTTCGTATTGATCAGATGGCGCCAATATACTTAGCTATCGAGTCACATAAGAACAACGATGTGATGAGGGTTTTGACGATGTTTTCCGCGTTCTTCTTACCGCTTTCTTTTATCGCTGGAATCTACGGAATGAACTTCATTCATATGCCTGAGTTAAGATTGTGTTTTGGCTATCCTATTGTCTTAGGTCTCATGGCCATCGTTTCTCTGCTAATCTGGTTTTTGTTTAAGAAAAAAGGTTGGCTGAACGAGTGACTTTAGAATACGAAAGAGCAGTTCGTTCAAGGCAGGCTTTGTCTTTCTTAAATAGCGTTTAGATCAAACACAACTGTTATGTTTCAATATGCCGACCTCTCCTTTCTTATAATCAAGTTATTGTTTACGATCTTGTTTGGGTTGTTGGTTTTTATGTCCCGGAGTTAAACAGCCTTCGATTTGTTCTCATACTTCAGTATGACGCAACACGGTTTTAGTTTATATTTGCAACTTACTTTGAACAGTTTTGTGTGAGCTTTGGAGTCATGATAAATGGTTGAGACTTTTTTACTTAGAATATTCGGCAAAAAAGTTTTTGACCTTCTCAGGCGTTGATTGGCAGAATAATTTGTAGCTAAAAATTTTAATTCCGTTTAACCGTCTTTTTAAACCCGCTATCACAATAGAATGGGGTAATAGTGGATTCATCTATGAAATGCGGTTATTTAATACTGGGAAACCAGCTTTTTTCGCCTGATTTTTTAAAAAAAGTTCTACCTAAGGGTTCAATAGGCTTCATGCGAGAAGACCTAGGGCTGTGCACGTACTACAAGTTTCATAAGCATAAAATTATCTTCTTTCTGACCGCGATGCGAAAGTACGCTGCAGAGCTTCGGGACAGTGGGCTCGTTGTACATTATCAGAGAATCTCAGAGTCGCAGCCGAACAATTATGATAGTGCGCTTGAGCTTTGGCTGAAAGAAAACAAGATAAAAAAACTATTTATTTTCGAGATAGAAGATAAGTTCTTTGAGCTTCGAATACTGAATATCCTGAGAAGAACAGATGTGCAACTTGAAGTGATGCAGAGTCCGATGTTTCTTTCTTCCAGAGAGGATTTTAGTGAGTTCTTAGCTACACAGAAAAAGCCCTTCATGAAGACATTCTATGAACGGCAACGAAAGAAGTTTAAAATATTAGTAGATAAACATATGCAGCCAGAAGGGGGCGCGTGGAGCTATGATTCTGAGAATCGGCTACCCCTTCCGAAATCGATCCAACCACCATCGGTGCGCGAGGACTTCGCCATCTATGACGCAGAGCTTGATGCTGTAAAAAAAACCGTAGATAGTATTTTCTCAAGCCACCCTGGTGAGAGCGTGCATTTTTGGCTTCCATGCGGCCGAACTGGGGCTCGTGATTGGCTAAAAAGATTTTTGAAAGATAGATTGAAGGACTTTGGTCCCTATGAGGATGCAATCCCAGAACATTCTGAGTTTTTATATCATTCGGTACTTTCGCCGTTTTTAAACACGGGACTACTAACGCCTAGCGAAGTCATTTCCGAAACACTCGAATATGCGAGAAAAAATGCGATACCCATCGCATCGTTAGAAGGGTTTATTCGACAGATCATCGGTTGGCGTGAGTTCGTGCGAGGGATCTATCAGAATTTCAGCGAACGCCAAGAACAGGCGAATTTTTGGAGGCATCATAAAAAGCTTACCAACTCCTGGTACGAAGGTAGCACGAATGTTCCGCCGCTAGATTATGCCATAAAAAAAATCCTTCATTACGGGTACGCTACCCACATTGAACGCCTCATGGTCATTGGATCTCTTATGCTTCTTCTCGAAGTAGATCCTAAAGAGGCTCACAAGTGGTTTATGGAAATGTTTGTTGATTCCTCGGATTGGGTGATGGGACCTAATGTTTATGGAATGGCCCTTTTTAGCGACGGCGGTATTTTTGCGACAAAACCATATCTCTGTGGCTCGAACTACTACAGGAAAATGGGTGGTTACAAACAGGAGGCGTGGTGCGATGGCGTGGATGGTCTCTACTGGAGTTTTATAGAGAAACATAAAACTTTTTTCTTGAAAAATCCACGCCTCGCCATGATGGCTAGAACCGTTGAAAAAATGGATGCCTTAAAGAAAGAGCGTATCTATGGGGCTGCCGATCGGCTTCGTGGATTGTTAGTGAAATAGAGCGGTATACAAATGACTAGAGATTGATTTTTTTTACGATCGACTCTGCCGCTAACCTGCCTGAGCGAAGAGCCCCGTTGATGGAGGGCGAAGCGCAGTGATCCCCGCAGTAGATAACGCCATCGTGCGTCTCAAATCCATGGGTCTCTGCTTCTAGGACCGGTAGGGCATGAGGTACGTGAACTGACGCTAGATGCCTGAGGTTTAAATCTGATTTTGCAATGATGTTAATTTCTCGTATCAGATCTGAAGCGTTTACAGTCGCTTGACCCACAACACTTGCGCTTAGTAACGCTTCTCCTGAAGCAGCGTAACTGGGTGCGATAGTACTTAGTACACACATATGATTTAATTTGAAACCAAACTCTCTTGGGATGAGAATCAGCCATTTTCCCCAATTCAGATCGTTTATCTTAGGGCTTGTAAAGTAATAGGTGGTCACAGATCTAAAGTCAGAATTTAGAGAGCTAGGGGTTACGGCTTTGGGATTAAACGCGCACACCACATGGGTGGCTTGAATTTTTTCTCCTCCCTCTAGTTCGACGCCGTTTTCGCTCCAGGACTGGACCGGGCAATTGAGCCTTACGGTATCCTTGGGGAGTTTAGAGGCCATTTGCCTCGGTAACTCTCTCATTCCATTTTCCGGTATAGCGATGTTTCCAGAAGCAAAGCAACGGACTAGAAATTTAAAGTAGTTCATGCACGGACTTAGAGTTGGGTCCAGATAAACCCCGGTGAGGAAAGGTCTCCAGAAAAGTTCAATGAACCTAGAGCTAAACCCATAGTCCTTGAGAAACTGTTCTGTTGTAACCATTCCAACTAGCGAGTCATCCATGGGGAGTTTCGAAAGAAGGATGAGTTTGAGAATTAAAGCCTTGTCTTTCAGAGTTGCGATCGGGCTGAGAAGGGTGCCGATGAGCTTATCTGGATGCTTGAGCGGGTTTGCTACACACGACAGTTCTTCGCCGGTATAAACGAGGGAGCCAGAGTTAAAGAATCTAAGGTTAAGTGCACCTAGGTCTGCAAAATCTGAAAGCTCTGGATAGGAGGCGAGTAGGACTTGAAAGCCTTCGTCCATCGTAAAGCCATCTGAAGTTCGAATCGTTTTTACCCTCCCTCCCAACATATTTTCGCGCTCTAATAGCGTCACTGGAATGTTATGCTTCCAAAGCGTTAGGGCGCAGGCCAACCCTGAGAGACCGCCGCCAATAACGACAACACGTTCTTTTCTCATGTCAAAAATCATTAAGTCCAGTGGTGAGACTTTTCTACGGATTTCTAGTTGCACTAGTACGATTTTTTTTTAAAAAGGGTCACTCTCGTTAAACTACGAATTAGGTTGCGAAGATGCAGCAACTATTGCCTAGGGACGGAGAGATCTACTCATATTCAGAAATTAGGTTCTGACTGATAATCTTTTTCTACCTCTTGGGTTTTTCAGAGTTTCAGGATACATACCAAATGTGGGATCACCAAAGCTTCAGCATCTGCTTCTTAAATCCATTATTAAGAGCGAGAAAAATACGTTATGGCTTATCACATTCTATGCGGCCATTATCGGTGTGCTTTCGCTGATTGTGCCAGTGACGGTGCAGAGTCTTGTGAACTCTGTGGGACTTGGAAATGTCCTTCAGCCGATAGCCGTTCTAACAATCTTCGTTTTCGGCTTGCTCGGAATGGCCGGTGTCATAAAGCTGCTACAATATATCGCGACAGAGAAATTGTTTCGACGGCTGTTCGTGAATATGTCTGTCTATGCAGCTGACCATTTTTTAAAAGTTGGCCCAACCTTTTCTAAACAGAACACAGCGGGTGAAGCTTCTCACCGGTTCTTTGAGATCATCTACCTGCAGAAAGTGTCGTCGCAGCTCATCTTAGAGGGCGTGGTGATCGTGCTACAGACGATCGTAGGGTTAGTGCTGCTAGCTTTTTATCATCCAATACTCCTTGGGTTTAATGTCCTCCTGTTGATTGCTATTTTTATTATTTGCGGTCCTATGAGAAGTGGCGCCCTTCAGTCAGCGTATGCAGAATCCAGTGAAAAATATAACGTAGCTTCCGCTCTCTATGGACTGGCTCGGTCAGGGACGTCGCTTACTGGGCTTAGGAGAAGACGATTCGTCTTTGAGCGCTTAGACGGAATTTTAGGGGACTACCTTGATCATCGCAGTGATCACTTTAGTTTGCTTGCAAGGCAATGGGGGGCCGCAATTTCTCTACAGGTGGTTTTCTCGGCAGCGCTGTTAGGATTGGGCGCTGTGCTTGTGATTCGTAATCAGTTGAGCTTAGGACAGTTAGTGGCTTCAGAGTTGGTACTTACGGGCGTACTTGCCGGGGTCGCAAAGCTCGGAAAACTATTGGAATCCTATTACGATCTTGCAATTTCTTTTGAGAAACTGTCGCAGATTCAAGGCTCTGATGTGAGTGAAATTGAGCCATGGGAGTTAACAGCCGAGAAACGGGATCTGAGTAAGTATCAGAACTACTTAGCAGATGTAGAGACCTTGCACATTCCTATAGCGGACGGGCATGAGATCAAAGTACCTCGTGGGAAAGCGACTTCTATTTCTCCAGATTATCTCCAGTATATTGTTCCAACAATGGGTGGGATCGAATCTCTTCAGAGTTGGTTTACAAACAAAGAAGGACAGCGTGTTTACTCCCGAGAAGCTCGCGATTTTTATTTTACAGATTTTGTGTATGCCCCAGGGGAAGCCTATATAGGAGGTGTTTCGCTTCGGGATGAGCTCTTACTTGGTGATTCACCTGCGGACGATATAACTGTCCTAGAGGCATTTCATGTTTTGGATTTAGAGGATAGTTATCGTATGGAGAGCTTGTCGCTTGACTCTAGAGTAGAAGAAATTTCTCCTGATTTTTATGCGAAGCTTGCAAACATGCTTCCCTTCTTGCGAGCACTTCTTTGCGCTCAGTCATTCGTCGTGGCGCCGCTTGATCTCCAAGGGTTATCTAAAGCACAGAAATTAAATTTCATCGCTAAAATCACGTCTCAGAAGTTCGGCAAAAAAGCACTTCTGATACCCGATTCTGATATTGCTACCAAGGACTCCTTATCATGAAATCTTTAAGGCGAGTACGGGAAGAACCTTCGATCAGACGTTCGTTTAGGAGGGTCTCTCTTGTCTCGGTGCTATCAGTTGTTGCAATGGCCTTTGCCCCCTTCATGCAGACTTCGACAGGTGTAGGACAGTTGATTGCGTATGCTCCTAATCAACGTACTCAAGAGATCGGAACTCCTCTAGACGGGAGAGTTGCAAAATGGTTTGTACAAGAGGGAAATCGAGTAAAAAAGGGCGACCCGCTAGTAGAAGTGAGAGACATTGATCCCGATATTTTAGGTAAGATTCAGCGCGAATATCAGGCCGCAAAAGCAAGAAAATCAGCGGCAGAGATGGTGGTACAAACTTCTCAGTTAAATTTAGAACGTCAACGCAATCTCGCGGACGAGGGACTGAGTTCAGAGAGGGCCTACGAACAGGCGAAGATCGAGCTCAATAGACACATGGCAGAGCTAGAGGCGTCTAAGTCTGAAATTGCAAAAATAGAGTTTCGCTTGGATAGACAAGGCTTCCAGGTCGTAAAAGCGCCACATAACGGCACTTTGTTAAGGGTGATTGTGCCTGAGTCTGGCCCTGTTTTGAAAGCAGGTGCCCCAGTGGCGCTCTTTGTTCCAGACGCAGATCAAAGAGCTGTCGAAATTTTTGTAACCGGAAACGACGTCCCTTTGATACAACCAGGGCAAGAAGTACGATTGCAATTTGAAGGATGGCCAGCAGTTCAGTTTGCAGGATGGCCCTCGCTTGCGGTAGGAACTTTTCAAGGCAAGGTAGCTTTTGTCGATGCTGCGGATAGCGGAAACGGAAAATTTCGGGTCGTCGTTTTTCCAGCGGAAGATCAAAGACTGAGCTTGGCATCGAAAGCCCAACTCGTACACGACTCTTCAATAGGTGAGGACCATTGGCCTTCGGATCGGTTTTTGCGCCAGGGGGCAAGGGCTAATGGGTGGATCTTGATGGGTACGGTGAAGCTTGGTTTTGAGCTATGGCGTAAGTTTAATGGGTTTCCCATTAATTTAGAGAGCGCGCCCGATATGAAGACGCGAAAGGGTTCAGACAAGAATGATGATAAGTCTAAGAGTAGCTAAGTTTTTTGCGCTGATCCTTCCTTTAGTTTTAAGTGCGAATAGTTCTTCTGAAACCGAGATTAAAACTGCTTCAGAGGCCGAAATCTCAAGGCCTGTTGAGATTGACGCCGCAGTAGAGTTGAAATTAATTCTGGAAAGCGTTGCTGGCTTTTATCCTCTGCTAAGAAGTTCTAAGGCAGACGTGGATGTAAGTCGGGGCGGGGTTAGGGCTAGCCTAGGTGCCTTCGATCTAAGACTGCGCGGTAGATTCGAGCAAGATTTCACAGGTTATTACGAAAACAGTAGATTAGACACGGTTTTGGAAAAGCCGCTTACTGCGCTTGGTTCCAGAGTTTTTGCAGGATATAAACGAGGCGAGGGTGATTTTGCGGTTTACGATGGAAAGGCTGAAACAAATAACAGCGGAGAATGGCGCTTAGGAATAGATTTTTCACTACTAAGAGATTCGACGGTGGATCGCAGACGTACGGATTTAAATCGCGCTGAAGCTGCACAGAAAATAGCAGAGCTAGGCTACATAGAATCTTTAATCTCAAATCAAGCCAAAGCTGCTCAGGCTTTTTATGATTGGGTAGCTGCGGGAAGAAAACTTAAGATCTTTAGGTCACTCCTCGATACAGCTGAGAAACGAGATGAAATTCTAAAAAAACAAGTGATTCGAGGAGAGGTTGCGCGATTCGATCAGAAGGATAACGAGAGGCTCGTTTACGCAAGAAGATCTCTTTTGATAGCGCAAGAGAGAAAGTTGATAGAGACCGCATATAAACTCTCGCTATTCTACAGAGACGAAAAAGGAATGCCGCGCGTTTTAAAAGAACAAGATATTCCAGGTCATGGTCTAGAAGATGTCAATCCGCTCTCTCCAGCACTTGATTCCGTAATCGACGAGTCTCACCCTTGGTACTTAGCACGACCAGATCTGGAGCGACTACGACTTCGTATCGCGCAGAATGATTTTGAAGCGGACTTACAATCTAACCAACTTTTGCCTAGGTTTGATATTCAGCTCTCAACATCGAAAGATATCGGACAGGGTTCGGTTACTCGAAGGCCTCAGGAGTCCATTGGGGCTGTTGTGTTTGAGATACCGATACAGAACCGCTTGGCTGGTGGTCGTTTAGAAGCTGCAAAAGCGCAGTCAATTTCTTTGCAGGCGCAGTTTGATTTTGCAAAAGACCGAGCAAGAGCCACCATAAAAGATGCTATCTATGCCATCGATAAGTTCAGACAACGTTATGAGGTCGCAAAGTCAGAACAGATTCTAGCGGTTGATCTAGAGCGCGGGGAGCAGAAACGCTTTCAGCAAGGGGCCAGCAATTTAGTGTTTGTGAATATTCGAGAGCAACAGGCGGCCGAGGCCGCAGCCAAACTAGTAGATGCGCACTTAGACTACCATTTGATTCTAGCAGATCTCCTGCAGGCTACTTCCCTGAACGCGTTTGGAGACAATAAGGACAAGCTTTTTTAGCGTCTTGCGTTTGTTGAACCTATCGTTTAGTAACTCACCTAAATTACCGTTAAACTAATGCGTTCCTAAGCGAAAGCTTAGGTATCAGGAGAATATTTATGAAGTCTATTTCTAAAACACAAAGAATCACAGTTGCGCACGGCGATGGCATCGGACCGGAGATCATGGCGGCTACTCTAAATATTTTCGAGGCGGCCCAAGTGGATCTAGCCGTGGATACGATTGAAATTGGAGAGAAGGTGTATGCACGGGGTTTTCAAACTGGAATAGAGGAATCCTCATGGGAGAAGTTGCAGCAGAATAAAGTATTCTTGAAAGCACCGATTACCACTCCTCAGGGCGGTGGCTTTAAGAGCTTAAATGTCACTGTAAGGAAGCTCTTGGGACTGTATTCTAATGTAAGGCCTTGCCGCGCTTACGCGCCATTTATCCGAACTAAACACCCTAAAATGGACCTCGTGATTGTAAGAGAAAACGAGGAAGATCTATATGCAGGAATTGAGCATCGGCAGACGGACGAGGTGTACCAATGTCTAAAGCTTATTACACGCCCAGGATGCGAGAAGATTGTGAAGTACGCTTTCGAATACGCCGTGAGATCCGGGCGCAAGAAGGTCACCTGCTTCACCAAAGACAACATCATGAAGATGACTGATGGGTTGTTTCATAAAGTATTCGATGAGATTGGGGCTTTGTACCCTACGATCGAGAAAGAGCATTGGATCGTCGATATCGGTGCTGCAAAAATGGCCGATACTCCTGAAGTTTTTGATGTCATTGTGATGCCTAATCTTTACGGAGATATTCTAAGTGATGTCGCAGCTCAAATTGCTGGCTCTGTTGGGCTTGCGGGCTCCTCCAATATTGGAGAAGAGCACTCGATGTTTGAAGCGATTCATGGATCTGCTCCAAGACGAGCGGGGCAGAACCTTGCGAACCCTAGCGGTCTTATTCTAGGCGCTGTTCAGATGTTAAATCACATGGGACTAGGAAAGAGCGCCGAGAGAATACACAATGCGTGGTTAAAAACCATTGAAGATGGTGTTCACACTTATGATGTCTATCAAGAAGGAGTTAGTAAGAAAAAAGTAGGGACAAAAGAATTCGCCCAAGCAATAATCTCTCGTCTTGGCGAGGAACCAAAGAGCTTAGCTCGCGTTAACTATAAAGCCGAGGAGCCGCTCAATCTAAAATATTCTAAGAGCAGCCTAGTGCGATGTAAAAAGAAACTAGTTGGTGTCGATATTTTTCTCCACGAAGATAATCGCGATCCAAACGTGCTTGGGGAAAAAATTGTTCGCGCCCTAGAAGGCTTGTCTGTCCAGCTACAGATGATCACAAACAGAGGAGTAAAAGTGTTTCCTAACGGTATGAAAGAAACTTTCTGTACCGATCACTGGAGATGCCGTTTTGTTCCTAAATCAGGAGATTTTCTTGATATAGATGCGGTGTGGATGACCGTTCGAAATCTAGGCGGAACCGGGTTTGATGTGATAAAAACAGAAAATTTATACACGTTCGATGGTGAGAGAGGGTATTCGATGGGCCAAGGCCAATGAGCAGTGAGATTCTCATCTCTAATTTGACGAATCCGACATTACTATTTTTTGTGCTTGGGATTTTCGCGGTCCTCATCAAGAGCGATCTCGAAATTCCGGCACAATCTGTAAAATTTATTTCTATTTACCTTTTATTTTCTATTGGATTTAAGGGCGGTCAAGAACTGTCTCATTCGCATGCGACAGGTGAGATGGCTCTTGCGGTCGTAGGTGGGCTTCTTATCGCGGCTGTCATTCCTTTGTATGTGTTTTTTGTACTTAAAAAACGACTAGGAGTCATGAACGCGGGAGCGATTGCTTCCACTTACGGATCGGTGAGTGCTGTTACCTTTGTCTCTGCCGTTTCTTTTTTAGAACTGATGCAAGTTCCTTACAGTGGCTACATGGTCGCAGTGATGGCTCTCATGGAAGCTCCCGCGATCGTGATGGGAGTCTTTCTCATCGAATACTTTGGGAAAAACGAAAAAAAGAATTCTATTTGGCCCATTGTAAAACACTCCTTAAGTAACGGGAGTGTTTTAGTAATTCTAGGTAGCTTAGTTATTGGTATTATTTCTGACTCTAAGCAGGCAGAGGGCATTAAGCCTTTTACAACCGATATTTTTAAGGGATTCTTGGCTATTTTCCTTCTCGATTTAGGAATGCTAACGGCTCGAAGGATCTCTGCTTTTAGAAAATATGGGTGGTTTGTCGCTGTTATGGCTACCGTGTTCCCAGCAGTAAATGGCTCAGTTGTCGCTGTACTTAGTCAATTCATACTTTCAGATGCAGGAGACCGCTTTATGCTAGCTCTACTTGCTGCCAGTGCTTCCTATATCGCTGTCCCAGCAGCCATGAAACTTGCTGCTCCTAGAGCAGATCCTGGCCTATTTATTCCAATGGCACTTGGTGTGACGTTTCCATTTAACATCACGATTGGGATGCCGCTCTACCTATACATTGTTCGTAGTTTTTAGCGGAATATAGGTTGGCTTCGTGTTTACTGCCTAAGCTTGTGTGGTGATTCCCTCTACCCAAATCGCTCTATATACTGACACCTCTGACAAAGCGGCTCTACCAGCTTTCGATTTTGGAAACCTTTCACCATGGCCTTTGCTCTCTGAGAATTCAGAATTTCTACGACGGTGGACTCGTGAATATTGCCTAGTCTGATATCGCCTTCTTTGTCTAAGCAACAGGGGACCACAGTACCGTCTACTAGGATGCCAAAATGACTCTTAAGCCCAAGACATCTCCCTTTATTTCCCAAAACTGGAAGATGCATGGCTGGCCAGGTAAACTCAGTATCCCAGTGTAAGTATAAACGGCCTTGCAATTTGAAGCTCTTCTGAAGCCTTACATCTAGATTCTGAGGTACGGATATGCCGAACCTAGATTCGATTGCGTTTAGAATTTCCGTGTTCTTCGGATTTTTCCCTCTAGGATCGGCTAAGTTCCATAGTCTATAGTTGATATAGAGGTCTGGTCGCTGAGCAAGGGCTAATTCTGTGTAATGAAAAATCTTTTCTAAATAGGGTTCAACATCACGTTCTGGAAAGTTATCTGGAAAGCTGTGGAGGGAAAAATTCACTTGTCTAAACGCAGAGTGAAGTAAAATTTCTAACTGTTTCTCTCTAAGGAGCACGCCATTTGTCACGAGAAAAATTCGAACACCTTCTTCTCCGCAGATCTGAACAAGCTCCTCAAGATGAGGATGAACCAGTGGATCACCCATCAAATGAAACGCGACTTGTTCCGTGAGGGGCGCTACTTCTTTTAAGATGTTCCTAAAATCAGACGTGCTGATTAACTTCTTTCCCCTTAAAACCTCCGGGCAGAAGGAGCACTGAAGATTGCATATATTACTAATTTCAATATGAATCTTACTAAATTGTTTGTTGGAAGGTTTCTGAGAATTAGCCACGACTGGCCTATTCCTGAAGCCTCGCTATATAAACGTCAAGAAAATTGATCGGTAATGACGTGTATAGGTGCAAGGGACATGGATAGATAGCTCACTAGAGTAAATTTACTAGTTCTTTCTCTGTCCAGCGATGGTGATATTTAGAGTTTTCTTCGCGCACGAGCGGCACCGGGCCCGATGATTTAGTTTTGTTGTAAACATATTTATCAAACTCGGACGATAAGCTTGCGCCTAGTTTACCTTCTAGAAATGTCTTTAGGATCTCTGTATCCACCGTTTGATGAGTGTATTGGTGGTAGAATTCTACAACGGAATCGAAAAATGATCGTTTCTTTGAGTCAAAAATCCCTGCAATCGCTTCAATGAAAGCCTTGCCGTAAGAATACGGTAAATCATTAATATAGCGAATGTAGGAGAGCGGATTAGAAAGGGTAGCTTGCCTCATGGGGAATCTTTCACGAATGCGGTAGCCGTCATCTCTCCAGGAAGCTAACGCTTCGTCCATCCAACCAGCATGTCCTGCTGATGGCATTGTAGATCTTGCGTTATAGGAGTGAAACATCTCGTGCGATAGCGCATATTCTGCTGTAATGGTAGCGCCTGCGTATTCCATGCCTCCAGCGCCCGGAACCTCGCCTCCATTAGACGCATAGATCACTAGAGAAGCGTGTGGCCACGGGCCAAATCTGGACTCTAGGTCTTTCAGAATTTTTCTGGCTGCGTTGTCGAATCGGTTTAGATCGTAGTCTTTGCTAAACACTGTGATGGGGATAATAGCCTTGATACCTTGGTACATCGTAGTTTGAGACTTGAATCTGCCCTTTGGAGCAGACTGTAGAAAGAAAGAGGCCGCATTAAAGTATTCTGGAAACGATATTGTAATGGTGTCAGCTGTTCTAGAAAGCTCGGTTCCATTTGAGAAGACTTCTTGCTCTGAAGCGGTAGTCGAGAAGTTTAAGTATTGAAGAGATATTTCGCTGGGATACTGATCGTACTCCAAATTAGTGGGGAGGTATTGCTCCAGGTACGTGCGATCAGACCCTAAGTCCGAGAAAAAGAATGCGTGCTTTACGGTGGGTTTAGCTCCCGACTCAAAGGCAACGTGAAGCTTATACTCCGCCTTGATTGTTAAGGTATGCGTGCCTGGCTGGGTTAACGATTCGATCACACGAAATTTAGTGGTTTTATCTGGGGAGGCTACTTCAGAGATGGCTACGTTTTTATCGTCTAGCGTGGCAGACAGAATGTTTGGAACCAGATCAAAAAGCGGAAAGCCATCAGTCTCTTGGGTGAAAGTGAGTATACTCAAGCTTGTTGCTGATTTCGTTTTTGCATCAAAATACACATGATATTTTGCGTTTGTGATATCAATGAATGCTACTTTGTTTGATTTGTAAGAAAACGCTTTAGGTGCAAGTGAGATCCCAGCGCTTGCAGAATAGGCTAGGAACGTGACAACGAGAGGTGTGAATACTTTGAAAAATTTCATACCGTAATGCGTACAGAGGTATGGAATCTGCGGTCAAGGCACGTAGCGTCACTGTGATTCTACGCTGATCATCCTCTCAATAATTATAGTGATAGTATTTAACTTAATGCCAAGTGATTCAGAATCAACTGTGCTCGCTCTAACACTGGTCTTACAGGGATTTGCACAACGTCGTAACCTAGCCGCGTATAGACCTCGGTGAGTTTCTCTTGAATTCGTTTGGCGTCCGTCTCGGTTTCGAATCTGGCGTAATCCGTGTTGTAGCGAGGTAAGGGATCTAGGAGAAAGATAGAGTGATATCGTCTTAGGTGTAGCGTGTGTGACTCAGGTAAAGGCGAGGTTTCAAAAAGTTCTACATAGGCTAAGGTATCTGGCTTAGCTCTGTCCCAGAAGATCGTTTTTTTTGGATCCGACCTCGCTTCGGCCGCTTCCTGCAGGATATTCACCGCTATCTGAAAATTCATCGAGGGTTTTCTGATTTCAGTTAGGGTTTTATTCTTACTCATTTCCTCGTCAATCCATAGGCGCGCGGCCTCACATCTCGTTTCGTAACCCAGATGACCTAAGGCATTTAAGGTCGTGCTTTTCCCTACGCCTGGACCGCCTGTGATCACGATCCATTTCGTCGTGATTTGAGAATCTCTTTCCTGCATACGTGACTTCTCCTCAAGGATTAACGATGAATTAATAACCTATTTGCGGCATGAATTGGGAACGATGTGGCCTGTCTTAGGATTATTGTCTTTATCTGCGATCTGGGGACTCACTTTTTCAGTGATGAAAGAAGCCATCCAGGTTCTGTCGCCACTGTGGTTTGTTGCAGTTAGGTTTACCTTTGCCTTTCTCGCTTTGGCTGTAGGGCTAGCGTTATGGAGACTGTTTTATAGGGTTAGAGGTAGGACTAGGCGCGAAAAGTGGACCCAAGTAGAAGTCAACGCTGGGATACAACTAGGGTTTGTTTTGTTTCTGGGGTTCGCTTTTCAGACTGTAGGATTAAGGTATACAAGTGCGACAAACGCAGGGTTCATCACGGGATTGTGTGTCGTCCTTGTGCCGCCACTGAACTACATCTTTACGCGGACTCCAGTCCAATGGAGCGCTGTTTTGGGAGTACTGTTAGCAACGATAGGGCTTTGCTTGCTGACGCTTACGAGAGGAGCGACGATGCAGGTTGGAGATGGGCTGGTACTTCTCTGTGCTATTGCATTTGCCTATCAGATTGTTCAGGTAGGACGCATCCCTAGAAGCTATAGTATTCTGCGTGTGACCCTATGGCAGTTGGGAACCTGCGCGGTTGCCTCTTTGGTGAGTGCAGTTATCTTTGAGCAAGAAAGCTTGCCGCAGCTCCTAAACGCGATCCAGGTACCTCGGGTATTAGGGGCGCTGCTGTTCTGTTCACTCGCCGCTACGCTACTTGCTTTCTGGGCACAGACGCATTTACAGCGAAAAGTCTCAGCGACCCGAGCCGCAGTCTTATTTTCCGTGGAACCTGTATTTGGTTTTTTATTTAGTTACTGTTTACTTGGAGAGGTTTTAACCGTGGTTCAAGCGGTCGGCGCTTTTGTCATGTTAGCTGGTATTGTGGCATCTGAGCTTGGCGAATCCTTCGTAAAGAGAGCGGTTTTGATCAGAGGGAAACTCCGTCGTCTCTGGTAAAGGCTCCCGAATGTCTTTACGCCGCTTCTGACTCCATCGAGCGTTGCCAATGATCGTAGAGTGTCACTCCTTTTTCGTCTTTAAACCATTTTGTCGCATGCCCGGGTGGTTCCATCCCAAGAAGTGTGGTCGCGTAGCCGTGAATGGTTGTGATCTCTTTTCCGACTTTGAGCTTGTATTCGCCGTTTAGCATTTTTGCCACCGACGCTGTTTTCTTTGGATCGCTGACGAAACAAATGACCTGGCCTTCTTTTAGGACACCCTCGTGTACGAGGTGGGTGAGATCAAATTTGCCTTTTTTCTTACTCATGTATGGTGCTCCTGTTAAAGACCTTATCGGCAAAATCAGAAAATCCTAGATGTGTCATTTCAAGCTTCTAAACTTCTTCTGCGGAATAAGTTCTAGGCTCAAATATAGTGAAGAGCCATCCGGTTGATCATTGACCTTTGGGGTCTCCATGGGCTATTTCGGGGGCAAACCAGAAAGTTAAGATATGCGCTATAAAAGAGTACTCATAAAGCTAAGCGGCGGAGCGGTGGCAGGGGCACAAGAGATAGGATTTGATCAGAAATCCATTGAACACATTGTGGACGAAGTCTTGTCTGTCGTGAGCTTAGGCGTAGAGGTGGCCATTGTTGTCGGCGGCGGAAACATTTTTAGAGGGAACGTCGCACGTGCTTGGGGAATTGAGCGAGCGGAGGGTGATAACATTGGTATGTTAGGCACCGTCATCAATAGCCTCATGTTAAGAGGCGCGCTTAAGGCTAGAGGGAGTGCTGAGGTTCGGGTGTTAAGTGCGATCCCGATGGACGCAATTACTGAGCCTTACATCCGATTACGCGCGGCTCATCATTTGGATAAGAAGTATATTGTGATTTTTGCGGGTGGCATTGGGCAACCCTACGTGACCACCGACTATCCCGCCGTTCAAAGAGCGCTTGAGACAAATTGCGAGGCGATCTTAGTTGCAAAACAGGGCGTCGATGGTGTGTACACTGCAGACCCTAAGAAAGATAAAAACGCTAAGCTGTATGCGACCTTAAGTTATGATGATTTTGTCAGCCAGAAACTTCAGATCATGGATCATTCTGCGCTGATTTTAGCCCGAGATCACAAACTACCAGTTCATATTTTTAATTTCACGCAAGTGGGCAGCATGAAAAAAATCTGCCTTGGTGAAAATATGGGGACTTATATCTCCCCTACGACAACTGCGACCACAGTGGGGTAGGAGATTTATCGCCTGAGTTTCAGCAAGGCTTTGTTAGGTTAGAGAAAAAAAACACTAGACCTAAACCCATCTAAGAGATATTCGTCTGGCGCTTTGTGGCAGGTAACTATAAGATGGAGGATTTTTCATTGAAAAACGTTATTTTTGGACTATGTGCTCTAGGATCTGTTTCTGCTTTTGCCGTCAGTACAGCATCTCTAGATTACTCCTGTACACTTGATGGAGTGATAAGGAATGGAAGCGTACTCATCGATGATAAACTTGTCATTGGTAAAGCGAGTTGTATGTATTTTGGAAAGGGACCGACACTGTGTTTTCGTTTTGAGAGGCACGTGTTAATCGACGATATTTACCTCGCCCTTCGAACTGCTAATCAACTTGGCTCGAATTTGGCTTCGAATTACATCAGTTTAGGGAATATTCCATTCTCTGAGGGTGGATCTTCAGTGAATACAATAAGTACAGGTTTTCTGAAGAGTGACGACCTTACTTGCACTTACAGCAACGTGAGCTGGAAACATATACGTCCGTAGATTCCATCTGCTAAATTAGATTAATGTTATTCACGGCTCTATGATCCAGTTATCGCAATTTAATTTGAGTCAAGTTGTCAGCCCAAGGCGAGAGGAGATTGAAGTCTGGAGCTCTGCGGAACTGTTACAAGGAGAGTTTATTGTAAAGTTCAGAGTAACAGGTGACCAGCCATCCTGGTTTACGAGACTTTTGCCCGCTGTACACCAGAGTGACGAGCTAGTCCTAGAAAGAGCAGATGAGCTTTGGAAGGAAACTTGTTTTGAAGCGTTTCTGGGTTTCAAAGACTCGCCCGCATATTTAGAGTTTAATTTTTCGCCAAATCTTAAATGGAACGCATACTACTTTACCTCTTACCGCGAAGGAATGGAGCATCTCTCTCTCATTTCTCCGCCAGAAGTTAGCTCGCATTTCAATGCGTCTGATGAATACGAGTTTAGTGCTAGCATTCGACTGGATCATACGCAGATGATTTCAAAAATTTCCGATATGGCGTTGACCGCGGTTATTAAAACCCTAACTTCGACTCAATATTACGCTTGTAAGCATATGGGTGATCGACCAGATTTTCATTTGAGAGAGAGTTTTACGTATGATTTGTTTCGGCATCGATCGCCTCCTTCTGGAGCCTGACCTAAGAAAAGATTTAAAGGGTAAGCGCTTAGGTTTGTTGGGGCACCCTGCGAGTCTAGACTCTAAGATGTTGCATAGTCTGGATGTGCTCATGGGAATGAGTGATCTAAAAATCACCTGTGCGTTTGGTCCTCAGCACGGAATGCGAGGCGAAAAGCAATACAACATGATCGAATCTGAAGACTACCTTGATCCCATAAGAGGTATTCCTGTTTTTAGTCTATACGGTGAAACGAGGCGACCCACAGACGAGATGCTCTCTCATTGCGACGGCGTTCTCATCGACCTCCAAGACTTAGGTTGTCGCATTTACACGTATTTGACCTCGATGATTTACATGATGGAGGCGTGTGCACGACTTAAGAAGTTTGTCTGGGTGTTAGATCGCCCTAACCCAGCGGGCCGTTCACTGGAGGGGAGTATACTTAAACCCGGTAATGAGTCTTTTGTAGGTGTAGGGCCGGTGCTGATGCGCCACGGGCTAAGTTTAGGCGAAATGGCAAAATGGGCCCATAAAGTGCTCCGTCTAGACGTAGAGCTGAAAGTTATCGAGATGTCTGGGTACCAGATCAGTGCGGCCCCAGGTTATGGTTGGCCGTTAGAAGAAAGGGCATGGGTGAACCCAAGCCCAAATGCCCCGAATTTATCTATGGCGCGTATGTACGCGGGCACGGTCTTACTGGAGGGGACTCATCTTTCTGAGGGCAGAGGGACTACAAGACCACTAGAGGGATTCGGAGCGCCTGGATTAGATGGACTTACTATTTTAAAAGAGATGGAGCGCTTGCAGCCCAAGTGGCTAGAGGGATGTTTACTGAGGCCGTTTTATTTCGAGCCTACTTTTTATAAATTCAAAGGCGAACTCTGTCGTGGCGTTCAGATCCATGTGGATCACAGTCGCTACGATCCGACTCGGTTTAAGCCTTATCGCCTGATGGCCCTTGCCCTTAAAGCGGTGAGAAGACTCTATCCAGAGTTTAGTCTTTTTAGGGATTTTGCGTATGAATATGTCACAGATAGGCCAGCGATTGATGTCATTTCTGGATGCGATTATCTAAGGAAGTGGGTCGGTGATCCAGAGTCGAAGCCAGGCGATTTAGAGCATTTTCTTAGCCAAGATGAAGCGAAATGGGCTGTCGAGATGAGGCCGTATCAGATCTACAGGTAGCCTAGTAGACATAACCGCTTTAGGTTTAAATCGACTTCATTACACAGATTCTGTATAACGCGCACATAATGATAGAACGTAAAATTCTTAGCGAAGCTTATTCGGCTCGTACTGAGTGCATCCAGTCTCTCTCTAACGAGGGTACCGATTCTTATAGGCTTTTTCACGGCATTGCCGAGGGGGCGCCTGGCGTCACTATTGATCGCTACGGAGAGGCTATACTCACGCAATCTTTTCGCGAGCCCCTTACATCCGATGATCTTGGATGTATTGAGTCGTTTTATAGAGAGCGCATGGGAGAGAACCTAACTTTTTTCTATAACGATCGTGTGAGCAAAAAGACTCTCCCAGAAAAAGACTCAGATACCGAATATGTCTGCAAAGAATTTGGATTGAGTTTCGCATTTAAAGCTCACCATAATGGTCTAGATCCTTGGTTGTTTTTAGACTTCAGAGCCGGCAGAAGATTCGTGCGAGAAGTGAGCAAGCGGAGATCTGTTTTGAATTTATTCTCCTACACTAGCAGCGTAGGCCTTGTAGCGGCAGCGCATGGAGCTAGTGAGGTATGGAATGTTGACTTTTCGCTCTCGAGTCTTGAGGTCGGGCAAAGGAACGCCGAACTGAATCAAGTAGCTCCAGAGAAGTTTAAAATCATCCATGAGGACTGTATACCGGTCATGCGTCAGTTAGCTGGACTTGAGGCAGGTGGCCGAAGGGGGCAGAAGCTCCAGTATAAAAAATTCCAAAAACGCGAGTTTGATCTCGTAATTCTTGATCCTCCGGCGTGGGCTAAAAGCCCTTTTGGAGCTATTGACGTGGTCAGAGACTATTCAAGTCTCTTTAAGCCAGCGCTACTTTGTACTTCCAAAGGGGGTACCCTGATCGCTACTAACCATGTCGCGTCGGTCTCTTATGAGGATTGGAAGTCTCAGTTAGAGAAATGTGCTATGAAAGTAGATCGACCTATAAAGAAAATCACCAGACTTCTACCGGAGGCAGACTTTCCGTCCTTCGATGGGAATCATCCTCTAAAAATAGCGGTCTGCGAGTTCTAACCTAAAAGATTCATCGTCTGTTTCAGCGTGATAGGGTACCATGACCCTAAATGATTACCCAGGATCTGAGTGTTCTATGAGCGAAGTGTATAAAATATCAAAAGACGAAGTCCACGCACACTACGAAGAGTTCTCAAAGTACGATGTATCTTTTTGGCATTTTCCCATGATGAATGATGTGGTGAGAAATGCTGCGTTTGAGAAGGCGCTTGCAAGAGCTATTAGGGGGGGGGCAAAGACTGTTTTAGATATTGGCTCTGGCTCCGGTCTTCTTGCTATGATGGCTGCCAGACTAGGGGCTGAGCGGGTTTATACAGTCGAAGAAAACCCAAAGATTGCAAAAAAAGCGTTAGAGATTATTAAACTTAATGGTTTTTCAGACCGTATTACGCTCATCAACAAGGCTTCTACGCATATCACCGTAGGGAAGGAATTGCCTGAGCCCGCAGACGTTTTAGTCGCAGAAGTTTTTGATGATGGTCTCTTGGGCGAGAGAGCGCTAGAAACAATTGCTCACGCGAAAGACAAACTTCTTAAAGTAGGGGCTCATCTTATTCCAGAGAAAGCTAGGGTGTTCGCGCTAGCGCTAGAGTCACAAGAAATCTACGAAAACTTCAGAGTAGAAAAAGCGTCTGGTTTTGATCTCGGGCCATTCAATTCCTTTGGACCGGATGGTTTTATTGGTCATCATCTTGACAAAATGAACTATCGACCCTTGACTTCGGTCATACCTGTGTTTGATTTTGACTTTAAACAAATTATGTTTAACAGCACGAATCCCATTCGTGTAGAAGTGCTAGCTAATGGTACCTGTCACGCCATCGCTTATTGGTTTGAGCTTGGGCTTGATTCTGAAACCACGGTGAGTACTTCGCCTGGACTAAAGCGACTTTCTTGTTGGAGGCAGGCGGTTCAGGTTTTAGATCGCGGCCTGCAGGTAAAAGAGGGCGAAACATTAAGTGTTACTGCTAATCATAATGCAGAGTCCATTTGGTTTAGTGATTGTAAGTCTGAGTAAGCGTTAGGTTGTAATATATGAAATTCGAATCTTTAGGTCTCTTAGAGGAATTAGTGTCAGCGGTGCGCGAGGAAGGATACCTAGAGCCCACGCCGATCCAGTCTGCGGCCATTCCGGTTGTTTTATCAGGAAAAGACGTGCTGGCCTGTGCTCAGACAGGAACAGGAAAGACTGCTGCGTTTGCGCTGCCTATCCTAAATCGCCTAAGTGCAGGCAAAACAGAGTTAGTTCAAGGCCGCACCACCAGAGACATTAGAGTCCTAGTGCTCACGCCTACAAGGGAGCTTGCGACACAGATCGGAGATAGTTTTAGACGCTACGGGAGAGAGCTTCCGATAAGAGGCGCTGTAATTTTTGGTGGAGTCTCGCAGCAGTCGCAGGTGAAGGCGCTACGAGAGGGACTGGACATCTTGGTAGCTACACCCGGTCGCCTAATGGATCTCATGAACCAGAAGCATGTGCAGCTTAGAGGGATTGAGATTTTTGTTCTAGATGAAGCTGACCGGATGCTTGATATGGGGTTTATTCGGGATGTAAAAAAAATTATCGCAGTTCTTCCCAAGAAACGACAGACGCTTTTTTTCTCAGCGACAATGCCGACTGAGATCGCGAAGCTTTCGCAGCAGATTCTCTCGCAACCGGCAAAAATTGAGGTGACTCCTGTCGCCTCGACAGTTAGCAAAATCGAGCAGGGAGTTTATTTTGTTGGAAAGAAACAGAAGATGCCGCTGCTCTCTCACCTCATGAAATCGTTGAATGTGCAGCGAGCGCTCGTTTTCACGAGAACTAAACGAGACGCCAATAAGGTGTCTGACTTTCTAAATGGAGCGGGTATAAAATCTGCTGCCATCCATGGAAATAAATCACAGTCTGCAAGAGAAGCGGCGTTAGACAGCTTGAAACAGGGTAAATCTAGAGTCTTAGTGGCTACTGACATTGCAGCACGGGGGATTGATATCGATCTTGTGACACATGTTTTTAACTTCAATATTCCAAACGACTCTGAGTGCTACGTGCATCGAATAGGACGGACGGCGAGAGCGGGTGCTTCTGGTACGGCGCTTTCGTTTTGTGATCCAGAAGAGAAGGGCTATCTCAAGGATATTGAAAAACTCATAAAGAAACAGATTGTCGTCATGATGCCATCAGCAGGTATGGAGAAAATTGCAGAACCCTTAAGGGCTCCCCAGTCCAAGCAGGCTCCATTTAAGGCGGTATCAGCGCACCCACTTATGGAACGAAATCAGGCTCGTAGGCCTAGTAGGTCACGTTATCGCAGGTAGTTGTCTTTCTAAGAACTGCGTGGCCTAGCTACTTTGGGTGTAGCCTTTATACTATCTAGCTGATCTACGATTTCTTGATCTCGCTCTGTGATGAAGTTGATCACAGTTCCCGATCTGCCCGCTCTTGCAGTTCTGCCCACGCGGTGGATGTAGTTATCCATGCTCTTAGGCATATGATAGTTAATCACCCTGCCTATGTGCTCAATATCAATACCGCGAGAAGCAAGGTCGGTTGAGATGAGGTATTGAATTTTTCCATCTCTAAAGTCTTTAAGGTTTCTCCTTCGCTCCACTTTATCCATCTCACCCCTGTAGATAGCGCACTTCTGGTTAAGCGCTTTCATTTCACTATATAGAGTATCGCACTGAGCCCTGGTGTTCGTAAAAATAAGTGTTCCACCTGTTGTTTTCTCCGAGAGAACTTTTGATAGTAATGGCACCCTTTTTCCATCAACGACGAGTTTATTTAAGGTCTTAAGTGTTGGAACGACTTTATGGCTACCCTCACTTTTAATGGTTTCGGCATCCGCGAAGCGCTCTTTAATGAGAGACTGTACGTCCGGATTAAGCGTAGCGGTAAACAGCGCTTGTTGATGACCTTCGGGGCAGGCATTTAAGATGTAGTTTGCATCCGGCAGAAAACCATCGTCTAGCATTTGGTCAGCCTCATCGAAAACCACTATTTTTACATCACTAAAATTTAATAGATTGCGCTTCAATAGCTTCACGATTCTGCCAGGTGTCGCTACTAAGACCTCAAAGGAATCCTGGATATTGTTCTTAGCGACGTCTAGCTTCGTGCCACCTAAGACTGTGCGCACCCTGAGTCTCGTAGTGTGTGTAAAAGACTTAAACACTTTTGATACCTGTTCGCCAAGTTCCCGAGTGGGGGTAATCACAATCGCACGCGGTTGTCTGTCGTTTGTAACTTTGTTGCCGTTATTTTCCTCTGTTTTCAGAGCGTGTAGGATCGGTAAAACATAAGACAGGGTCTTTCCGCTACCAGTTTCTGCTATTCCTACAAGCGACCAACCACTCATAAGGATTGGAATTGCCCGTTCTTGAATTTCAGTGGGTTTGGACAGATTTAACTCACTGATTGTGTGTAATAATGATGGCAGCAGTCGCATTTCGTTAAAAGTAGTCATGTATAGCGTCCTTGAATGACCTATATATCATAGATTGTGTTAAGATTACTGCATGAATTCAAAAAACATTGCTACCTTTAAGGGGCTCGGTCTATCAGACGAGCTGACCTCGGTTGTTCATGAGCTAGGATATACTGAACCTACCCCCATTCAGAAGGCTGGTATTCCTGTTATACTAAACGGTCAAGATCTGATAGCGCAGTCAAAAACAGGTAGCGGTAAGACTGCCGCGTTCTCGCTTCCGATTCTACAGCACATCACACTTGATCGAAAACGAGATTCCCAGGCGCTCATCCTGTGTCCTACGAGAGAGCTCTGCACTCAAGTCGCAAGAGAAGTGCGTAAACTTGGACGTCGAATGCGAGGTCTTCAAGTCTTAGTTCTTTCAGGTGGTGTACCGATAATACCTCAAATTCAAGCTTTAGAGCGCGGGGTGCACATTCTTGTTGGAACTCCAGGCCGTGTCTTAGACTTACTGTTAAGGGGTAAGCTTAATCTCTCAAAGGTTAAAAAAATTGTCTTAGATGAAGCAGATCGAATGCTTGAGATGGGTTTTCAGGAGGATATGACTTCCATATTCAGTTATGTCCCATTAAAGCGACAGACATTACTATTTTCTGCAACTTATCCTGTCGAAATAGAAGCAATAAGTAGGGCCTATCAAGTTAATCCAACAAGGGTCAGCATAGAGATGGACCCGCTTAGAGACGGAGTCGATAGAGCCGAAATAGAACATTTCTACTATGAGGTAGAGAAGTCTTCACGAGGCGAGGTTCTAGGGCAGATACTCCAAGACATAAACCCAGAGTCAGCGATTGTTTTCTGTAACTTTAAGGCGAGTGTTTCGCAGGTCGCCCAAGAGCTAAAGCAGTGGGGGATTAGTGTTGACGAGTTGCATGGGGACTTGGAGCAGCGCGACCGCGACCGTGTTATGGCAAAATTTCGTAACCGTAGCCTTAGAGTTCTTGTTGCCACGGATGTAGCGGCAAGGGGGATTGATGTGAGTGGGCTTGATCTTGTTATAAACTATGAACTTCCTAAGCAGCCCGAGCTCTATGTCCACCGAGTGGGGAGAACTGGTAGAGCGGGGGCGTCAGGGATAGCGATTTCTATAATTCTACGCGAAGAAAAGAACAGAATAGCTAATATAGAGCTCGAGATGAACGAGGGAGCAGCCACACCTACAAGGATTAAAATGCGATTAGCGTCTGAGCTAAAGCCTTTTGAGAGTGATCTACATGAGCGCGGTATCCTCCAGTCATCGATGAAGACACTATACTTAGGTGCTGGAAGGACTGATAAATTAAGACCAGGCGACATTCTAGGTGCGCTTACGGGTGAAGCGGGAGGCTTGAACGCTAAAGATATCGGAAAAATTGAGATTCACGACAGATTTAGTTACGTCGCTATTTCTGCGTCCCATGCAGATAGAGTATTAGCGTCGTTAAGAACTGGAAGAATAAAAGGCCGCAAGCTCAGAGTAGAGCCTGTTAGGTAAAGGGATCATTCATTCAGGTTTTATTTTTTTTTTTTTTGAAGCGCCTACTTGTGCGGCGGTAAGCGACCTTAAGTCTACACGAGTGAGAGTTTGAGCCGTGCCTCGTTTTAAAATCGGCGCGTGAGGTATCTCAACCAGATGCTCAGCAATAAACCAAACAGGACTATCTGTAGTCATCCAGTGCTTAGAATCGAATTTTTTTAAATTTACGGGCGCCGAATACCGCCTCAGTGTTCGTTCGCCTCTAAGGTTTATATAGTTTTCAAAATAGCTCATCACAAGTTCTCGTACGTTTCTGTAGACAGGCTCTCGGTAACGTAGGCCACTAAAGTTAGAAGTCGCGATAGCGCCCCAGTAATTGTTTCTTTTAAACACCGCGATCACATGGTCTGAATCATTGACGGCCTCTAGGTCTAAAATCAGAGGCGGATAGCCAAGCACACGTAGAGCGGCAGCTGCGAATATCGCGCCCTCTAGGCAGTGGGCGGTTTTCTCATGGAGTACTCTTCTGGGTGACCAAGCGGACTTAGAATGGTGATACGGGATCGTATCTAGGAAAGTCTGAATTCCTCGGGGACTCTTTAGTTTCCGTAATGCCTGAAACTCATAGGGTAACCAAGTCTGAGAGAGTTCAGTTTTCATAGATCGATCATTTTACTTTCCTATCACGGGGTTTCAGAGATGGCGCTTGTTTAACTAGTAGCACTTCCCAGAAATGATAGATGCCTTAAGTATTCCAGCTACTTCACCAACAGTGGACAGAGTAGTGAAATTTTTACAGTTAACTCGGAAAATCCAAGGACCGCCAAATTTTTCGACAAAATTAGGATTTGTCGCGTAGCGAACATTGCAATATCCAATGCCTCCAGACCTTGCAAAGCCAACTAACGTTTGATCATCGTACTTCGTAACATCAAATGGATTATCAGAAGTATAACTATTACCAGGAACACAGGTCGTTGGTTCGATTGGGGCTTCTTTTTCACAGGCAGAAATTGTAAACAAACAGGCGAAAAAACATAAAAAATTAACATAAATATTTTTCATACGATTTCCTTTTGGCGTAAAAACTATAGTTTTTTGATCTCTGACAACTTGGTTTTAGCCCTAGAAGTCATGTCAAAAATTCGGTTGTGATCATTTGCTAGAATCGCCGCACGCGCTTCGGATAATGCCGAATAAAGATCTGGAAAGATCAACGGAGCAAACGTAGAGGTGTAACCTAATTGCACATCAATCCTTTGACTAAGATTGTCTAACTGCGCTAGGACGAATTTTTTACTGTCAATATTCTCCTCAATGGAGTTTAAAATACCTTCGTAAATGCTGATATTATGATTGACCGTATCTCGCTTGGCCATTCCGGTAGCTAACATTGTAGAAATCATGGTTGAGTAAATGTCAGCAAATGCCATTTGCGTGATGCTAATGTAGCTAATGATTCCGAATATTTTTGCCCACGTGTTTTTCATTGTTTCTTTCTCCGGGTTTTAGTTTCAGCTGAGGTATAATTCGATTTCAGTCAATTACTCAACAAACGAACTATGATTCTCAACCCTCTTTTCCTTCCGCGATGAGCGTTCAAGGTTGTCACTCGTGACAAAGTCCTTAGGCACCCATTTTCTAGACGGAAAACTGCAATTCGCATACAGTCTTAAAAATTCATTTGCAATGGCAATCGAAATAAAAAGGGTAGAAAGCGACTCTTGCCCAGAGCATTGATAATGAGATTTCAGCTCACGATGGCCAAAGAACGTGTCTATAGGTTTACAGGGGAGGCGGTGGCATGACTCAATTCTTGATCCGTGCATATATCTGCTCAGCCTTCACGGTCTCCATAATGAAAGCAGATCTCATGCTTCTAAACAGCTTGGGATCGTGTGCGCTTTCTAAAACCCGCCCGAAATTCGTAGCATAAACTTTAACGATGTCCCATACGGCAGCATAAGTGCCGGGCTCCTGTTTGTAGGATTTGCCACACATAGCACACAATTTTTTTACGGATGATGAGTATTCTTCTAACTCTTTAAATCCAAGTGCTGCAGAGGCGGCGTAGACGGCGTCCGCGACCGCTTTGAATTCGTCGTAGAGCTGAGGTTGGTTTGAGTTTTCTTTAAGGCTTGCTGCAATCGTTTGAACTTTAGGAAACATCCCCTTGGCATCTTCACTAAACGCTAATAGTAAGTCTGATTCTTCACTCATTCAGGTCTCCTTGTTTCGATTTCCGCACAACGTACTGTAACCACTTTATGATTTCAATCATTCCCGCCTAAGATAAATGGGAAATCCAAAGGCAAAAAAATCAAAACAGCATCGCAATTTTCTTGCGGGTCACGGCGGGTCGCGATACTACGCGCAGCATTTGGAGGCTAAGTGGAAACGAAAACTTTTTTTAACGTTTTGGTATTGGTCGGGATGTGTATTTCAGGCGCGATGGCAGAGGATAGTCCCGGTGGGCGTCGAGCGAGAGTCGGCGAGTGGATGACGACGAGTCCCCGTGTTCGCGCCAAAGCCTTAAAGTTGGCGAAAAATAAGGATAAGGCACCAGCCGCAGATCCGGGTGAAGCAGACTTCGAACGGTTTGGATTTGGGTTTGATTTAGGTTCTGCGAGCGTTCCTGGAGAGCAAACTTCTGCACTCTTTGGCGGAAATGGAGCCATCAGAATATTTGATACTGGGTTTAAAGATAGAAGTCAGAAGGGGTTGTTCGGCATTGAAGGCCGCGTGAAATACAACGTTCTTGCGTTTGACAATATGAGTTTACAAGACTCAGGGATACAAATAGAGGCGACTCCGTTTATTGGGACCACGTTGGCAACGGGAGATGGCCTTGATGTGTACGTCGGTCTCTCTGCAAGCGGATTCGCCGAATTTATGTTAAACCCAGACCGCTACAATCGCTCTGGTTATGCGCGTGTCGGACCAGAGACAGGGGCAAAGTGGTCAGGAAATATCAACGGAAAGAAAGCTATTGTGCTTGCCACCACCAGCGTAGGTGTAGGCTATAGCGGGTGTTATTTGAGTGCTAGTGGTGGAAAAGATCAAATATTGTTCGAGACTAGCCTGCTGTACCTAGGAGGCGTTGCCAGATTTATCATGAACGAAAAGGTATCTGCGACCCTCCAATATTTAAAGTTTCCAAGGAACCGTGGGGGTCAGGATCAGTTCCAAGGTCAAAGGTTAAGTTTCTCAGGGTTCTACACCTTGAATCCTGATTGGACCTTAACTGCCGGCTGCGAAGCTGCAAACTGGATGAATTCTCGAGCCAGCGATAATCCGAATACTCCAAATTTGGATGAGAGAAATACTATCCAGACTTCGGCGTTTCAAATACGCGTGGGAATCATCAGGACTATTGCACTGCCTCGTGCCGACGATTGGTAGACTGGCGTCACTTTTTAGAGGCCACCTAGTTTGTAAGCGCGCCTTACAGCGAATCTTCGCCGAATACTTCGTTTTAGGTAACGCAGTAATTTTGAAGAAGTTTATTACACCCTGTCACTATAGACACACTTTCTAAGAGCGCCCTTTTGCTTAGTTCTCAACCCTCGGTTAGTCTATAAAAAGGGGTTTTTTTTAAGTGCGTACTATCAGGGGTCAGTTTTACTTACTTACATTTTTGGTTAATGCATCCCTTTTTACCGGGTGTCAGGTGCGCTTTAGTGAGTTTCTGGCAACTTTTAAAAATCAAGTTTACGTGAGCGATATAAATGCTTCTGGCGCGGAGTCAGACTCATCGGCAGTAACGCAACCCATAGTGATGGCAGGTCTAGGTAATGAAAAGCAGATAAGAGCTATTTTCATTCATTCAGACCGAGGAGCAGGTGCATCCGCGTGCAGTACCAACCTCAATTCAAGAACGTACTGCAGTCATCTGATTCGACGTTATCTTTGGAGTCAACTTCAGACGGAAACTGATGTTTTACCATTTTGTGAAGAGGGTAAATCTTTTCAGTATACGGATACATCTGGGAGTAAAACTAGTCTAACCTGTCAAGATGCGGATCTTAGAAAACATTTCGATGTACGAATTTTTGTGGATCGGAATTACTCTGCGCCAACCAAGGGATTTGTTAACACCATACTTGGACCAAATTTTTTTGACTCATTTAGTAACGACACGTTTGTGCTACGTTGGATCCCGGAAAGTGCTGCGGATCCAATCAGCAGTAAGGGAGCGCTTATTGTAGCGGGTAAAACTTCACTAGCTACAAACTACGCAAGTACGAGCTTTTTAGAACGGGGCTCTGGAGTTCTCATTGGGGGGCCTCCGCCTGCCTGGCTATGGGACCCAACGAAATGGTGGACCCGCAGTAACCTCAATCCTCTTCGCCCAGCCTTTGGTTGTATTGGTGATTGTCCCCTCGTGCCTAATCTGGCTGAGCGGCAGGCGCTCACCAATCCGAACCATCCAAATCACCAGGACTATCCAGGTATCGCTGGTCCACTTGACCACGTTCCCACTATTGACCGGGTGGCGATTGCTTTTCCAAAAGACTCATTTACGATTATTGAAGTACCCTCCGTTCAGATGCGAGAGTTTTCAGCATCCTCGATGTCACCGTTTTTTCGAGTTGCTCTTCTAGGGCAGTCTAACCATTCAATGTCTAAAATATTCACACGCCCCGGGCAGAGTGGCTTTCTTGGTCCATATAGGGCGAATCCTAGGTACTATAGTCCTAGTTCCGTTCCCGCTAATGGGAGTGTTTCCTGGCAACCCTGTATGTATTATCCGGGTGACGGATCGAACGACTTCCCAAGCACGATTGATATCGTTTCTGACTTCGTGTTGGACCAATTTCAGTCCAATGACATTGTGAAGATCGGACAGAATGATAGCAACCTAACCATGCAAAATATGTGTTTAAATGACCTAGAAAGAATTAATGCTATTTCGAATCAATCAGGAATAGATCAAAAAGAAATTGATACAAAAAAGATAGCATTTTTATACTATAGGTGGATTGATGAAATCGCTACGGCTGTCAGAAGGAAAGCTCGGGACAAAAATTTCAGTCTTTCTAGTAAGCGCATACTAGTTTTATATTATGCATGGACTGCGGCTGAAATTGATAATGCTTGGAAGCAGGATCCCCTCATTATTACATCTGTAACGTTAGATAGCTCGACTTTCTTCGAACATAGTCAATTAGAAGAGATGATTCATGGCGAACGATCGAGAATAAAAGAAGCTAGCAGAAGGTTTCATGAATTTGGTGTTTACGAGTACTTACACGGGATAGGATTCGCAATTCCACGGGTCTATAATAAACTACTCAGTACCAGTATTCAGTCTAACTACACTAGATCTATTTATGATAAAAGTTTACCGACATCAGACTCAAGTACTTCGCAGATACGGGCTTTCTATGCCGAAACATATCCAAATTGGGGGATCGACTGTTCAAAGGTATGGCTAGCAGCAAAGCTTTTGTGGAATCAAAAAGCAAGTTATGAAGCGCTTGAAGAATACTACTATAAAACTCTATACGGCGACCAGTCTAGTTCTGTGAGGTATGCGTGTAGAATCCTAGAGGAATCCTGGACCAATAATAACTGGGATAATGCGCACCCTAGTCTTAAGTTCCGTTCAAATTACAGGGGTTTTAGTCAGATTAGACAGTTGCTTGTTTCTGATCTATCAAAAACTAGAAAATCAATCAAGATTCTTGAAAACGCAATGGATCAATCATCATCGCCAACTATTCGTGCAAGACTGCAGTATTTTATTGAGTCTTTGATACTATCAGTTCAGCTACAGGAACGATTTCGTATCGTCGCTGAAGGGGAAGCTCAGGGAATAAAAAGTACCATTGATATTCCGCAAACGTTTCATCGTTTTGCATTGTGGAGCGAGTATTCCGGTCTCGAGCAGTTGCTTCAAACATTGTCGATGATGAACGGGTTTACAAGTAACTTTCGGATGATCTCCCAATGGAATCGCTATTGGTATATGTTTGGTGCTGACTATAACGAAATGATAACGCGGATATCTAAACAAGCCCTTAGCCTCGCTCAGGCTAGTATTAACTGCTTCCAATGTGAGATCGATGAAAAAACTGTGTATCCATTGGTTCGTACTCTTATTGATCAGGCAGGCCAGCAGTCGAACGCTCCTAAGAAGTTTGATGCGATTGAACTTGTTGAGGACGCGGTTAATCAATATGGAGTTTTATTTATTTCAGATAGGTCGTCGATAGATATTTTTCGTGGTAGTGTTCCTAGAGAATCCGATTGGAGTTTTCCATTTTTTTCTCACTCCGAAATGAACGCGTCTCGTGCTGCTAATGAACCGCAGAGGGGATTTAACCTAGAGGCACGAGATACTGAGAATACTAATCTATGGGTGAGTAGACACCCGTCTTTAAATCGGTTGATCATTGCCTTTGAAACTCCAGTAGAAGTCGGTGCTCCGGTATCTGGAAACTCTCTCCCCACTGAGCTAGGGATATGGCTGCATTCCCGCTCAGACTACGAGAATCTACTTTATCAAGGCGACGAGTATCGAAAACGAGTGAATAACCCTAGGTTTAAGTTATTTCACCTACGAGTCAGCTTATCTGGGGCAATAGAAATCAGAAACGAACTCAATCAACCACTGGATCTTATGTCAGGCCCACAGAAAGAGCCCGTTGTTAAAATAATACGAAGCGAGATGATTGCAACGCAGGGATCAAGAGGTATGTGGCGCGGAGAGATTCATTTGGAGCTAGGATCGAAAGATCTGTCATTCCTGAGTCCTACACAACTTAACAGCTGTAATCCTAAGCTCACTGCATCTACTCACATGAATCTAGCGTTTTATACAAGAAAACATCCATCACAACTGCCTCGCCTTGCAACGACCGTAAGTGATACCGATCTAAGGCACGTTTCTTCTCTTGCGCCGATTGCGAATTGGGCGAACAACCCTGGTCCCTTTAACTCAGCAGTATCCTACCAACTCCTTGGTGGACCTATTCTCATTTTCAAAAACAAGTCACAGGTACCATGCGATAATTCTCTATAGGAAATAATTTTGCGATCAAAGTACTAGCCTAGATTTCGTTCTAATAGAGAACTTTTCTATGGCCTGCTTATAGGATTCCTCTATATAAGGAAAAAGAAGAGCGAAGCTTTTCTCTGATGGATTCAGAATCATTGTCCATCCCATCCAAGCATAAATCGAATGAGGCATCCAGCTATCAAGCTTCGCAGGATCACCCTCTATAGATACCACCTCATTCTTCCTCGGTCGTCTTGGTTTTACACCGAAATACTTACTATAAGTAAAAGTTTTTGGTTTGAAAGAGAGTCTGAAGACCCCTGCTCGGCTGAGTTGAGATGCTTTGTCGTTAGGTCCATCTTTTTCTTTGATCGTTAGAAAATAGACTCCGTGGGGTAAACTGTTTTTAGGGTTGTAGAAAAAAGTTGTCTCCGAGTAGGCAGACTTAATCTCTATTCCATCTAATTTTTGTTTTATAATCTCAGTGATATCTGATGCAGTCATTTTATTTGCATTTCCTTGGTGAGCGCGCCGTGAAGTGTGAATATCGAAGCATGTCTAAGTTTCAATAGCTGAAAACATCATTTAGAAAAAGTTTAAATTTTGTCGCTAAAGTAGATAGGTGCGTCTATTAGGTTAGAGCTGGGGTATAAATACCCAGCTTCTGTGTATTTATGGGACTTAAGCTAACTAGATTTCTTATGAAGGCATTCTGAGCGTTGATGCTAGCCAATTTAAGACGTTTTTTGGGGTGGCCTAAATGTTGCTGTTATGAGTGGCATAGGAAGCTTAATTCAATAAAAACAGTTTTAACCTGTGGTTAACTAGTAAATTTAATCACTTTTAATTCATACCTTTATTGAAATTTTGCTTCGGATATCTAAGAAATAGTGAGAGGTTAAAAAAGCGAATGAAAAAGTCAATTCGTCGTAGTTATTCGTATGTTCTTTTTTTAGTTTCGTTCTTTATTATCATGATTTATGCAGCAGAGAAAAATTCAGAAACGACACCTGATAGGTCGGACGTTCAGTTCTACTCTGAGCGCCAGTGGAAAAACTCCGAAAATATCCGTGAAAGTTCTGCAATCTCTGTCACTCGAAAACAAATACGCCTATTATTCGTGGCCGACGCTATTCCCCCAAAAAACTGACTTCTGAAGTACCATGGCTTTTGATATCATTGGCCAAGACTAAGTTGATCTGGTGAATTCTTAAGCGAAAACGCTGATAATGGACAAACTATTAGTTCTAGAAAAATGATGTGTCTTTGTGAAGAACTCGGACAAAAATGATATATACTAAGATAGTCAATGGCGTGTTTGGCAGAGCGAATTGCTATCCCGCCAGAAGGTTTGACGAGACAGCAATCATACTATTCGTTCTGTGACTAGAGAGTGCACTATTTTTTTAGAATTGCTAACACTACTGCCTTCGAAGACTTTCCATGGTCCCTAAAAATCTGAAACTGTTCCTTTGACATATAGCTATCGCGTAAGATTTTAGATTTGAGCTGAGACTGAGTGCAATAACGTGACCACTCTCATCGCGCACTCCAGTCTATTGGCGATACTGATGAAGGGGTTAATTTGGACGCCTGGGCAAAAGTATGGAGTGGTCCCCACAAATTGGACACGATTTAGATACATAAATACGATTTAAAAACGCCCTTAAGACTGCAGGAGGTCGCACTTCTGTGGTACAGAGAGGGTCTATATGGGTAGAATAAAGAGGTC
>Ga0247843_1002260_pt1 | contig 35816 bp, 38 predicted proteins | sample LaCruzMarch2017__FD_192420 | JGI IMG/M metagenome (GOLD analysis project Ga0247843, IMG submission 192420) | Freshwater microbial communities from meromictic Lake La Cruz, Castile-La Mancha, Spain - LaCruzMarch2017_8m | ecosystem: Environmental > Aquatic > Freshwater > Lake | place: Spain... | reverse complement strand
ACGACCAAGCCAGATCGGAGCTTAGAAAGTACCGCCAGCATCGCTCGCAAGCCGGGCGTCAATTAATCGGAACGCATGGGCGTCGATTTATCGGAATGCATGGGCGTCATCATCGGAATCCGCACCGCATGGCGTCATTGCGGCGCGATATCGCGAAACGCGCGACGCAATTCAACAACACCGTCTCGATCATACCAGCGACCGTGCGCCACGAACAGCGTCCGGCCGTCCGCCGCGCACGGAGCCTTGCCGGACGCGCTCTGGAATGATGTCATTGATCTCAATGGTATCAGAGGCGGCAATGGCGACCCATCTTCACGTGCGCACTCTCGGCGACGACCTAGTCGCGCGCCTCAAGCGACGCGCCGCGCATCATGGCCGCTCCACGGAAGCCGAGCACCGCGAGATCCTGCGCCCGGCGCTGGATGCCGAACCCGAGCCATCGTTCGATGAACTTGCGGCGCAATTGCGCAAACTGACCGCAGATCGCACGCAGACTCCCTCAGAAGACCTGTTGCGGGAAGGGCGCGACGAGTAAGGCCCCAACCGACGTCGGCTTCCGGCACACAAAAGCTGGGCCGCTTCGAAGGAACACCCGTTCTCGTCGCGACAAGGCGTCGTTGGCGACTAGATTTATAGCGATCTGATAGCTATATTTTGCCCATGACGAGCTACAGTGTCGCCGACGCAAAGAACAACCTTTCCGATCTCATCGACCGCGCCCTGAAGGGCGAAGGTGTTGTGATCACGCGGCATGGCGCGCCGGTCGTGGAACTGAAACCGGTGACGGCGCCCGCACGGCCGATCACGCAGGCGGACCTCGACTGGCTCCAGGCCAATATGTTGCGTCCAAGCCGGGCTCTCGCTCAGGAGGCTGGCGACCTCATCTCGGATATGCGCGATGAGGACGCGCATTGAGCCTTTACCTCGACGCCAGCGTCCTCATGCCGATCTTCATTGCGGAAGGTCGCAGCCGGGACGCACATGCCGGACTCCTCGGGCAGGTACTCATAGTCAGCGACCTGGCCGTGACAGAGTTCTCGGCCGGTGTCGCTCGACGCCAACGCATCGGTGACATCAGCGCCTCAGACGCGTCCGCCCTTTTCGCTGCATTTGACGCCTGGGTCTCCCAGGCGGCTCAACGCGTCGCCATCGAAACCGGCGATCTCTTGCTGGCGAATAGTTTTCTTCGCCGCCTCGATCTCGGATTGCGCATGCCGGACGCCGCCAACCTCGCCATTGCACAACGCTACGCTGCAACGGTGTTCACCTTTGACAAAACCATCGCCGCGGCGGCCGCAGCCATTGGCCTCAGCGTTCAAACCTGAGCGCACTTCCTGGCTCAAGTGATCGCCCTACGCTTTCTTCGCCAACAACGATGCGCAGACCGGCCAAATCTGAAAAGTCTGGGGCCATGCGTCGTGAAGTCATACTATGAGAGTTAAGAGCCCTGCAGGCAGAGCTGGCCGACTTCGGCGTCGATCACCTGTTCCTGTACGGCTCTGTCGCGCGCGATGAGGCGACGCCGGAAAGCGATGTCGATCTTCTGGTAGAAGCCATCGATCGGCGTTTTTCGATCTTCGATCTTGTAACCGTCAAAGATCGCCTTCGCGCGGCGTTGGCGGCGCAGGTCGACGTTCACGATTTCGGCGGCTTCCGTCGCCTCGCACCCTTCCGCGCCCGCGTCGAGCCAGACCTCATTCGTGTCTTCTGACACCGTCGACAATGGACGACGCGTAAAGATCGATTAGTCACCTCCGGCCCAAGAGAATTGGGGCATGTTTTCGACCGCGTCGAAACAAACAAGCCACGCGCGTCCGCTCTCGAATCTTGACGAAAGCCGACAAAAACTGCAAAATAGACCTATGGATTGGCGCTCGGTGATCACGTTCGAGGCTGGAAAACGTGCAGGCAAGCCCTGCATTCGAGGCATGCGCATCACCGCATACGATATCCTAGAGTATTTGGCCTCGGGTATGAGCGTCGAGGAAATCATCGCAGACTTTCCTGAACTCACGCAGACTGATATCCGCGCGACGCTAGCCTTTGCAGCCGACAGAGAGCGTAGGATCGCGAGCGAAGCTGCCGCGTGACCTTTCTCATCGATGAGAACCTGTCATTTCGCTTGAAGCGCGAACTCGCGGATGCCTTCCCGAGTTGCCGTCACGTCGCCGAATTCCGCTTACTGTCCTCCGACGACGAGCTGGTTTGGGAACGTGCGCGTGAGGAGGGACTGACGCTCCTTTCGAAGGACAACGACCTGGAGGCCATCGTGACGCGGAAGGGCCATCCGCCCCGGCTTGTCTGGATACGGCTTGGAAACGTCTCCACCAACGAAATCGCGAAGTCGCTCATCGCCCATGCGGAATCGGTGCGGCGTTTCATCAATCAGCGTGCCGACGGAGTCATGATCATCGCTTCCCACGCCCCGACGCCCGATACCGTCACCTGATCAATCTCTGCTCTGTTGCCATTCGACACCGCACCGCGAGCAACAGATAGCGCACTTGCTCTCGCGTGAACCGGCGCACGGGTCCGTCCTCAAGAACGCGCGCATGCAGGAAACGAATACCCGGCACGAGACCAGCGCGGACCTTCCTGACGATGGTTGCGCGCGAAATCCCGAACCACGCCGTGATATCGGCGTAAGTGAGCGGCTTGGATCCATGCTTGCGCGAAAGCCGCGCATGCTGGTGACGGTGGCGCTCGCCAACAAGATGGCGCGGATCGTTTGGGCGCTTTTGATCAATGGCGAGGAGTATCGAGCTCCGGGACGAGCTGTGGCGTAAAGCCCGGGCGCGGTCCGCGAGGTCGTTAAAGGCGTAGGGTGATCGAAGGAAAGGTATGGCGCGACAGTCGATGAGACGAGGCCGGGAAAACCAGTATGGCCCTACGTGCAATCAGCGCGCTACTTTGATCTGGACCCGACCTTCAAACTCCCATACGGGCCCGCGGCGATCTGACTGCCGCAACAGAGGCCGGACAGATGGCTGCACCCCGACTACGCGCACCGACGCTTTCCTGAAGATTTCTCTTGCGCTGACGGGGGCGTCCACAGAAGGGCCATCAATGCCCTGTTCGCCACATTGTTACCGACGGCCGGAGCCAGCGCTACTCTTGCCGGTCTCGGCCCCGCCCGCACCTCAAAGGATTGGGCGAATTCGTGGATGAGCCCAATTCACGACGCGGCGCCCCCCAGTCGAGAGCTGCCAGCAGCATCGCGAGCTGCGCCAGCATGATCTGGTGGCTGCCGTCGATCGCAGTCGGCCACCGGAATCGACCGTTCTCCGGACGCTTGGTGAAAAGGGATACGCCCTGGCTATGATCGCAGATCGCCGTGATCGGATTATCGGCGCCTGGATCTGCATCGAAAGCGAGCTCATGCCGCGCCGCATGTCCCTGTGACCCATCGCGATCCGGACCTTCACACCGGGCGGGATGGGGATCATCGCAGCGCCAGGCGACCGGAGGGCAGACTCACGCGCGAACGCAATTGGCTGCGCCTCTCGCAAGACAGACTCGACGAGATCGCAATCGGCACAATCCCGACAAGGGGCATCTCAGCGCGGTCTGGAGACCGTTTCGCGGCGACCGGACACCGGAGCCCAGAACCATTGCGAACCGCAATTTCGTGTCAGGTCAGTTGCGCCGCCTCCAGTGCGCTATCGTCACCATCAGAATGCATGGCGGAATGGATCAAGTGATCCACCGTCTCGCCGAAATAGATATTGAGTTCGGTATGCAGCGCGCTGAACTCTAGCCAGATCTCGCTGTCGAGTCGTTCCCGGGGCGCGCGCACCATGACGGTGGTGCGTCGTTGGCGTGGATAGCGGTACGGCTTCACGCCGTGTTTTCGGCACACGGCGACGAACAGTCGGACAGTCCAAGTGTCGGGAAAGGAAAATTTCATCTCGATCGCGACAGCGTGAGCGTCCTTTCCCAACCGATCCTGCACCCGGGCAATAGCCGCCTCTGCTGCAGCGCGCTCGCCGTCGGTGCCGGCACGGCGGAACAACGCCTCAAGCTTTGCAAGACGATCCCGCAGACCCTTGTCATCGACCGCCACATCCCGCTCCCGAATCTCTTTGGGCACCTGAAAGACTATGTTCGCGCCGCGCTGCGCACCAGACTTGTCGGCAAATGCCGCTCACGGGGGCAGCCTACGCCTGCGTCCCACTTTCTCTCCCCGCGCACGGGGCAGCTGGAACGACGCTGAAACCATGGGAGTCGCAGATTCCGATCAGGCGTGAACTCAATGCATCGTCGGCGGCGCAGATGCGCCGCAGCACTTCTTCCACTTCTTGCCCGAGCCGCACGGACACGGATCATTGCGCCCGACTTTTCGTGTCCGGTGCGGTTTTCGGGGCGATCGCCGTTCGAGCCAGAAATCCGAGAGAACGGTGAAGTTCTCCCCCAGCATGTACAGGAGCTCGCTGCGCTCCCTTGGCGGCAGTTGATCCGACCGAAGCGCCAGGATGCAGTCGAGCGAAACGGCGGCGATTTCGTCGATCGCCACGCCCGCCCAGGATTGAGATCTCATGTCGACGCCGCGCTCGAAGCCACGCGACCACATCACGCCCGCAGGAAGTCCATCTTGTGGTTCAAGCCACATGTCGGGCTCCGATCTCGAAGCGGCGCGACGTGCGATGGCGTTCCAGTGCCGCTGGAAAAGTGCGAACACCTCACGCGCTTGCCGCTCGTCGTCAAAGACCGGCCCCTCCCCCCAGATCTCGCCGAGATATTCAGAAGGCATGACAAGGTCCGGCCCGATCACGAGCGCGTGGAAGAACCCGTCGAGCTCCTCAAAACACATGGCGTCGCTTGGGGCCGATGTCCCCCGCAGAAGAGACCCCAGCCATTCGCGCTCGCGCCATGAGAGCGCATGAGGGTCGATCCGGTCAGGATCATGCTGTTCAATCGATTTGCGCCATAGCAGCGCGTGTGTCGGTGTCTCGGGCGCTAAAATGCCGTCCTCGTCGAAACGCGTCATGTCGGCGGGATGCGCCATCGCCGCCGCGAGCCGTTCGCGGGCATCGGCCCGGTCCGCATCGTTGAAGATCGAAAAGTCGTCTGTCTTCCACAAATGCTCCAGCAACTCGGCGCGCTCGCCGATGCCGGCTAGAACTATGGCCTCTTCGACGCACCAGCGGCAGCGCATATCGTCTTCAGTGCCTTCGAGATCTGCGAGCGCGTCGACCATCGCGACGTATTGATCGCGAGGAAACCGATCTTCGCACGTGAGCCGCGCCAAAACTCCGGTAAGGCCGGCGCGCGCATCGCTTGCTATTTCGCGGCTCATAACGAGCTCCGCGACAGTGTCGACATGCCCCTCGAACAGACCCAGCGTTATCGCGCGTACGGACATGATTACGCCGTCGCCGAACAGCCCCTCCAGACCGTCGTCGGAGACTGTCAACATCTCGATCCATGTCGGCCAGAATGACCGTTCTCGGGCGGCGGCGAGAACGAAGAGGCCGTAGAACAGGAGGCCCTCTTCGGAAGGATAGAGCCAGTCCCCCTCCATGCGGCGGCGCGCGAGCTCTTTGAGCCGCGGCGTCAACGCAGGTGCGTGCGCCACCAGCGCCGCCAGCGAGGCGTCCGGAACGACGTCGGAATTGGCGACGTCCTGGATCAGGGCTTCAAGTTCCAATGGCCAGCCTCGCTGAATCTGCCCACCCTCGATAGCCCAATCACGCACGCCGTTCAAAGCGCACGCCCTTCGCGAGCCCTAACGACATGAGCGTCTGAAGATGCTCCCAAACGGAAGCGAGCTTACCGTTTTGCCAAGATCTCCAGCTCTTCCCCCCACCACACCATCATCCCTCGTCGCTGCGCGAGATACTGCGCGGCGTTGTAGGCGCCGCGCACACGGTTGCGTTCGTCGTGAGCCAGCTGGCGTTCAATCCAGTCTTCGTTGAAGCCCTTTTCATTAGCCTCAGTTGAGAACAGCCTGCGAAACCCGTGGGTCGTCGCGCGGCCGCGATAGCCGAGGCGATAGAGGGCGAACAGCATCGTGTTGTTCGACATGACCCCGTCCGGACCCTTTCCAGGAAACAGACGGCCGGACTGGAACGTGATGGGCCGGAGTTCGGCAAGTGCGGCGAGCGCCGGACGAGACAGCGGGACAACATGGGCTTCCCGCATTTTTATGCGCTGCGCCGGGATCCGCCAGAGCGCCTGCTCGGGTTCGTCGAGGCGCTCGAATTCCGACCAACGCGCCGCGCGCAGTTCGTTGGTGCGCACAACGGTGAGCAGCGCCAGCTGCAATGCAATGCGCGTCTCCGCCTCGCCATCATAAGCAGCGATGGCCCGCAGCAGATCGCCGGCTTCGCTGCGGGCGATCGCCTTGTGGCGATTGGGTTGGGGCGGCGTCTTGAGCGCGCCGCGCAAGGGCGCCGCGGAATCGTGAGCGCAGTAGCCTCTCGCGGTCGCATAACGGAATATGGCGGATGAATACTGCTTGAGCCGACGGGTTGTTTCCAGGACGCCCCTGGCCTCGGCCTTCTTTAGCGTCGCCAGCATGGCCGGCGGCTCGATCTTGGCGATGGGCGCCGCCCCGAGGGACGGGAAGAGATCGACCTCCAGCCGGACGAGGACCTGATCGCCGTACTTCGGCGTCCATTCGTGCAAGCGGTGCTGGCGCCACTCGCGGGCGATCTTCTCGAAGGTCTGAGTTTCTGCGGTCTCCGCGGCTTTTTTGCGGGCCTGCTTTTCTGCGCTTGGGTCGATCCCGTGATCCAGGAGCGCAAGAGCCTTCTTTGCCGTCTACGCGCTTCTACCACGCTGATCCTCGGATAGTCGCCGAGCGTCAGGAGTTTTTCCTTGCCGCCGTACCGGAACTTGCACCGCCAGAGCTTTCCGCCCGCTGGCGTCACGACACAATGCAGGCCTTGCCCGTCCGAAAGCTTTCAGGGACGCTCCCGCGGCTTTGCCGCGCGCATTTTGGCGTCCGACAGGGGAATGGTGGTATCTTCCGTCTGGGTGGGGGTATCTCGCCCGAAAGATACCCCCATTTTTCGCGACAGTCGGGTTGAGGCTGACCTAGCTTGGCCGCCCAATCCCTTGCTGGTCAACGATTTTGATGGTTTGGGCTGGGTCAGCCTAAGCCCGACTGGCGGACAGAGAGGGATTCGAATTTCCATGGGAGTCATGGCATTTGGCGGGCCGTGCCAATAATTTGCCAACATTCTAGGGAAGAACGCTGACGCTAACCAGATGTGGCATTCACGATGTGGCATTCACGAGGTCAGCGGTTCGATCCCGCTCGGATCCACCATTTTTCTTCCGCCTTCCGATAGGCCACAGCCCGCGCAGCGATGGACAAGCAACGGTTGCTCTGTAGCGTTCGCGGCGAGAGCACACGCGCGGCGGAACATGTTTGCACACTCACTGGAAGGCGAACTCGAGGAGCGCTGGGAGCCGCTGGCGCATCATCTTGCAGCGGTGGGATCCACTGCCGCCCGGTTTGCGGCGCCCTTCGGCTGGGCCGGGCTCGCCGAGGCGGCCGGCCGGTTGCATGACATCGGCAAGTGCTCGACCGAATACCAGAACTATATCCGTCTGCCGCGGGCCGAGGGCCGCAAAGGGCCGGATCATTCCACCGCAGGCGCGCGCGAGGCGGCGCGGCTATATCCTGGCTTTTCGCGTCTGCTGAGCTTTATCATCGCCGGCCATCACGCCGGTCTGGCCGATGGAGAACAGCTCGAAGGGCGCATGTCCTCCGAGACGTACGCCATCAAGACGTACGCCGATTGGCGGGCCCACACGGGCGATCTACCGCGCCTATCGGACTTCAAGCCGACGACCTTGGCGGCTGGTCCGAGTCCGCACCTCGGCTTTTCAATGGCGTTTCTGACGCGCATGCTGTTCTCGTGCCTCGTCGACGCGGACTTTCTGGAAACGGAGGCGTTCTACGCCCGTGCGAATGGCGAAAACGTAGAACGCGGCGGCTTCAACTCAATCGCGGAGTTGCGCACCAAGCTACGCACGCACATGGCGGAGAAGACTGCAAGGGCCGAGTCATCGGAACTAAATGTCCTGCGCACACAGGTGCTGCGTCACGCCATCGACAAGGCCGCCATGTCGCCCGGCCTCTTTACGCTGACCGTGCCGACCGGCGGCGGCAAGACTCTGGCCTCGCTCTCCTTCGCGCTCGAACATGCCGTGCGGCACGGTTTGGAGCGCGTCATCTATGTGATTCCCTTCACCTCGATCATCGAGCAGACGGCAAGCGTCTTCCGCCAAGCGCTCGGCGATACCGACGACATTCTCGAACACCATTCAAGTTTCGACTGGGAGCCGCAAGGAGTCGACGACGCCGAAGGCCGCGACGGTCTCAGGAAGCTCCAGCGCGCGGCCGAGAACTGGGATGCGCCCGTCGTTGTCACGACCGCCGTGCAGTTTTTCGAAAGTCTCCACGCCAAGCGCACGTCGCGCTGCCGCAAGCTGCACAATCTGAGCCGCTCGGTCATCGTGCTCGACGAGGCGCAGACCCTCCCGCTCCCTCTGCTCGCGCCCTGCCTCGCCGCGCTGGACGAACTGCAACGCAATTACGGGACCAGCATCGTGCTCTGCACCGCGACGCAACCGGCGCTGCGGGTGCAGGACGGAGCGCTTCCCGAAAGACTGCGCCTTGATATTCCGCCGGACCGCGAACTCGCGCCCGACCCACCGTCTCTCTATCGCGCGCTGAAGCGCGTCCAAGTGGAAGTTCGGCGAGGCGAGACTACAGACGCCGAGATCGCCGCACGATTTGGCGCGCAGGAACAAATGCTGTGCATCGTCAACAGCCGCGCGCATGCCCGCACGCTCTACGACGCCGTGCGCAATCTGCCGGGCGCGATCTACCTGACGACACTGATGTGTCCCCTTCACCGCCGCTGTGTGCTCGCGGACGTTCGTGCGCGCCTGAAAGACCGCGCGCCCGTCCGTCTCGTCGCAACGTCGCTCATCGAGGCGGGCGTCGATGTGGATTTTCCGGAAGTGTGGCGCGCGGCGGCGGGGATCGACCAGATCGCGCAGGCGGCGGGGCGCTGCAACCGCGAAGGCAATCTGACAGACGGCGGCCGCATGGTGGTGTTCGAGCCTTCGGCGGATCACAAGCCGCCGCAGGTGCTGAAATCGTTCTGGCAGGCGGCGCGACCGATCCTGTCCAATCACGCCGATCCGTTGTCGTTGGAAGCGGTGAAGGCGTATTTCCGCGAACTATATTGGCAGAAGGGCGCAGATTCGCGCGAGGATGCGCTCGATGCGGCGCGACTTGAGGGTGAGACATTCCCGATCCTGCGGAGCATTCGCGAGCGCGCGAACGACTGGAGCTTCGAATTCGAAAAGATCGCGCGCGCTTTCCGCATCATCGACGAGGCGATGGACCCTGTGATCGTGCCGTGGCGCGCCCATGACGGGGATGAGGATGCTTGCGATCTTCTTCGCAAAATCTTCATCGCGGATCGACCGCATAGAAGGGACCTTCGGCGGCTTCAGCTCTACACGGTCTCGATACCGCCGAAGTCGCGTTCGAACTGGCTCGCGGCCGGCGTGCTGCGCCCCGTGCATCCGGCGCTGGGCGATGCGCTGCTCTGCTTCGACGATCTGGCGCACTACGGCGCCAACACCGGCATCGATCTGTCGACGCCGGACTATCGCGCTGCGGAAAATAACGTCTTCTGATCCACGCCGGTTTGGCGGGCTCCGGCCACGAAAACTTTTTCTGGGCAAAACCGATCTGGAGCGTTGACTCGGCCGCGCACGCGTTCATGTTGTGTTCGTCTGGCTGGGGAGTCGAAATGTCATATGGCGTAAGGCTGCACGTCTGGGGGCCGCGCGCGTGTTTTACGCGGCCAGAACTCAAGGCCGAACGGGTCTCCTACGATGTCATGACGCCCTCGGCGGCGCGCGGCGTTCTCGAGGCGATCCACTGGAAACCCGCCATCCGCTGGGTGGTCGACCGCGTCCATGTGCTCAAACCCATACGGTTCCAGTCGTTCCGGCGCAATGAGGTCGGCGCGAAGGCGCGCGTACCGAGCGCCGCGGAAATTCGGGATGGCGATTTGTCGGATCTCGGCATCGCCGTGGAAGACGCGCGCCAACAGCGCGCAACGACGCTGCTCGTCGATGCAAGCTATGTGATCGAGGCGCATTTCGAGCGGACGGCCCGCGCCGCCGACGACGATACCGAAGCCAAACATCTGTCGATGTTCAACCGGCGGGCGGAAAGCGGCCAGTGCTTTCATCGGCCCTGCCTTGGCGTGCGCGAATTCGCCGCCGACTTCGCGCTGCTCCCGGACGGCGCGCCCCTGCCCGCGTCGGAACTGCCGCCGGACCAGCGCAATCGCGATCTGGGCCTCATGCTCTATGACATCGACTTCGCGCGCGACGGCGCGTCGCAATTCTTCCGTGCGCGCCTTGAAGACGGCGCCCTCGATTTGAGAAAGGCCCGCGCCGCGGGGCTTCTCTCGTGACGGTCCTGCAGGCGCTGCACCGCTATTATGACCGCATGGCCGCGCGAGGCGAAGCCGAAGCGCCGGGCTGGTCGCGCGAAAAGATCGGGTTCGCCGTGGTCCTGACGCCGGCGGGGGAACCTGTCGACGTCCTCGATCTGCGCGAACAGATCGGCAAGAAGCTGCAGCCACGACAGCTCGAAGTGCCCGAGGGGCCGACGCGAACGGGTGGCGTCGCCGCGAACTTCCTGTGGGACAAGACGTCCTATGTGTTCGGCCGCACGGCGGCAGCGGACAAGTTGGAGGGCAAGAAGGGCAAGCCGCCGCGAGTTTCGCAGGAGCACGACGCGTTCAGAGAACTGCACGGGGAACGGCTGGCCGGCGCAACTGATGCGGGTCTGCTGGCGCTGAAGTTGTTTCTGGAACGCTGGACGCCCGACCGCTTCGCAGAAGCACCTTTTCACGACGGCATGCTCGACGCCAATATCGTCTTCCGTCTAGACGGCGACGCCTGCTTTTTGCACGAGCGCGCTGCCGCCAGCGCGCTCGTCACCCACGGCGACGCCGAAGACGAGCCGCCGATCCGCTGCCTGATCAGCGGCGACGCGGGCGCGGTGGCCCGTCTGCATCCCGCCATCCAGGGCGTGCAGGGCGCGCAATCCTCAGGCGCCTTGCTCGTCTCGTTCAATCTCGACGCCTTCACCTCCTACAACCACGAACAGGGCGACAACGCCCCTACCTCGCGCGACGCCGCATTCCGCTACGGTGCCGCGCTCAATCGGCTGCTAGATCGCGGATCGGCCAACCGCCTCACCCGCCCCATCGGCGACGCGACCGTGGTGTTCTGGGCGGACGCGGGCGGCGCGGTCGACGAGGAAAGCGCGCGCGCCTGCGAAGATGGATTTAACGCCTGGTTCGGCGGCGGCGCGGCCGGGGTGGCAGACCCCGAAAAGCTTGAGCGCGACGAACAGCAGGCGGCGCGTCTGCGCGACGCGTTGCGCGATGTCGCCGCCGGCCGGCCGGCAAAGGACGGCGCGCCGAAGCTCGCGCCCGGCGTGCGCTTTCATGTGCTCGGCCTTTCGCCGAACGCGGCCCGCCTCTCGATCCGCTTTTGGATCGAGGACGATTTTTCCGCCTTCGCCCGCCGCCTGCTAGAGCATGAGGAAGACCTCGCCATCGAGCCGCGCCCGTGGCGCGTCAGGGCGCCGTCAGTGTTCTTGCTGCTGCTCAAGTCGACAGCGCTGATGGAAAAGGCGGAGAACGTGCCGCCCCTGCTCGCCGGCGAGATGGCGCGCGCCATCCTTTCGGGCGCGCGCTATCCGCGCTCCCTTCTGAGCGCGGCGATTACGCGCCTGCGCGCCGGCGACGATCCCGCCACCGGCTGGCACGCCGCCGCCATCCGCGCCGTGCTGGCGCGCCAACGCCGCTTCGACCCTGCAACCGAGGAGACGCCCATGAGCCTGGATCGGGAGAATGAAAATCCGGCCTATCAGCTGGGGCGCATGTTCGCCGCACTGGAGACCGCGCAGCGCCTCGCCTTGGGCAAGGTCAACGCCACCATACGCGACCGCTATTTCGCCGCCGCCTCGGCGACGCCTGCGAGCGTCTTTCCGCTGCTGCTGCGAGGCGTGCAGAACCATCTCGGCAAGCTGCGCAAGGAGGGCAAGGGCGGCTGGATCGAGCGCGAGATCGAGGACATCACCGACCGGCTGCCGCCCGAACTGCCGCGCTCGCTCCGGCTCGAAGCGCAAGGCCGGTTCGCGATCGGATATTATCACCAGCGTAAGGCGCAATTTGCAGGCCGCCCCGAGGCGGCGGATACCGATGAAGGGGACACACCACATGACGAATAAATCCGAAGGGCTGACCCGGCACGATTTCGTGCTCTATTTCGATGTCGCCAACGGCAATCCCAATGGCGATCCTGACGCGGGAAACCTTCCGCGCCTCGATCCCGAGACCAATCGCGGAATCGTATCGGACGTCTGCCTGAAGCGGAAAATCCGCAACTATGTCGCCCTCGCCCGCGCCGACGCGCCCGGCCACGAAATCTATATGCGCGACGGCGCGACGCTGAATGTGGAGCACCGGCGCGCGCGCACCGCCGTGACGCCCGACGAGTCGACCACAGACGCGTTGAAGAAGCTGCCCAAGGAAGAATCAAAGGCCCGCGCGGTCACGCGGTGGATGTGCGACAATTTCTGGGACGTCCGCACATTTGGCGCCGTGATGACGACCGGCGTCAACGCCGGCCAGGTGCGCGGACCGGCGCAGATTACCTTCGCCACCTCAGTCGAGCCGGTCCTGCCGCTCGAAATCTCGATCACCCGTCTCGCCGCCACCACCGAAAAGGACGCCGAGGACAAGGGAGGCCGCACGATGGGGCGCAAGCACATCATTCCCTACGGTCTCTACCGCGTGCATGGTTTCGTTTCCGCCCCGCTTGCCTCGCATCGGACAAAGGGCACCGGCTTTTCGGAAGCCGATCTCAATCTGCTGTTCGAAGCGCTTTGGAATATGTTCGAGCACGACCGCTCGGCCGCGCGCGGCGAAATGTCAACGCGCAAACTCGTCGTATTCCGGCACGCCACGCCGCTGGGCGCGGCGCACGCCCACAAGCTGTTCGAGCGTGTCACTACGAAACGCGTACATCTCGGCGAACGGCGCGCGGCCGGCGCCGCCGAGACGGACAACTGGCCGCCCGCGCGCGCGTTCACGGACTATGCGATCGAGATCGACCGCGCCGATCTTCCGCCCGGCGTGGAGATTCTCGAGGACGAGGCGGCATTCGGCGCCGCGTCGCGTGCGGCCGCGTGACAGCCCATGGCCCCCGTGTCCGAAGACGATCTGATCCCGCTTTCGGCACTGCAGCACCAGCTGTTCTGCCCGCGGCAGTGCGCGCTGATCCATGTCGAGCGTCTGTGGGCGGAGAACGGGGCGACGATGGAGGGCCGCATCCTGCACGAAGCGGTCGATGCGGGCGTGTCTGAAACGCGACCGGGGGTCCGCATCGTGCGCGGCCTCGCCATTCGTTCATTCGCCCTTGGCGTCTCCGGTCGCGCGGACGTCGTCGAGATGCGCGGTGCCCCCCCGGCGACTCCTTATCCTGTCGAATACAAGCGCGGAAAGCCGAAGAGCCACCGCGCGGATGAAGTGCAGCTCTGCGCTCAGGCCGTCTGTTTGGAGGAAATGTTTGAGGTCATTGTCCCACAAGGCGCGCTGTTCTACGGCGAAAAACGACGCCGGACGGAGGTCGCTTTCGACGCCGCGCTGCGCGCGCTGACCGCAGAAGTCGCCGCCGCCGCCCGGGCCAATATCGTGACGGGAACAACGCCGCCGCCACGTCTGACCCCGGCTTGCGCCGCTTGTTCTCTTCACGGCCTCTGCCAGCCGAAGCGGCTGGAGCATCCGCCGGACGTGGCCGCATGGCTGCGCCGCCAACTCGATGCGGCGGAAAGCAGCGCATGAAGCGCATGCTCAACACTGTCTATGTCACGCAAGACGATGCGTGGCTGCGAAAGGACGGTGCCAATCTCGTCGTCGAGTCGGACGGTGCCGAACGCGGACGCGTGCCGCTGCACATGCTCGACGGCGTCGTCAGCTTCGGCCGCTCCGGCTGCTCACCGGCGTTGATGGCTGCCTGCGCCGAGGGCGGCATCGCTCTCTCTTTCGTCGATCCCAACGGCCGATTCCTCGCACGCGTGGAAGGTCCGCGCAGCGGCAATGTCCTGCTGCGGCGCGCGCAACATCGCCTCGCCGACAACGCAGGCCGCGCCGTGCAGATCGCACGCGCCATGGTCGCGGCGAAGGCATCGAACCAGCGCAGCGTGCTCATGCGCGCCCAGCGCGATCACGGCGAACGTCTCGCCGATGGGCGCGTCGACGCCCTCGGCCGCGCCGCGGAGACGCTCGCCGCCGCCGCTCGCCGGGCGCTGTCGTGCGACGATCTCGACATCCTGCGCGGCATCGAAGGAGAAGCGGCCGCCGCCTACTTCAACGTGTTCAATCATCTGGTGCTTGTCGACGACGAGGCGTTCGCGTTCACGACCCGCTCGCGACGTCCGCCGCTCGACCGCATCAATGCGCTCCTCTCCTTTTACTACGCGATGCTCGGTCACGATTGCCGCTCCGCGCTCGAAGCTCACGGTCTCGATCCCCAGATCGGCTTCCTGCACGCCGACCGTCCGGGGCGCGCCGGCCTCGCGCTCGATCTCATGGAAGAGATGCGTCCTGTGCTCGCCGATCGCCTTGCGTTGAGCCTGATCAACCGACAGCAGATCCGGGCCGAGGACTTCGTCGTCGAGGATGCCGGCGGCGTCCGCCTGAAGGACAACGCGCGCAAGGCGATTATCGTCGCCTGGCAGGAGCGGAAGCGCGAAACCGTGCGCCACCCGTTTCTCGGCGAACCCGCGCCGCTGGGCCTGTTCGCGCATCTCCAGGCTCAGCTCCTCGCCCGGCATCTGCGCGGCGATCTCGACGGCTATCCCGCCTTCATCTGGAAGTAGGAAAGCGCCATGCTGATGCTGGTCACCTATGACGTGAATACGGAAAGTCTCGGCGGCAAACGGCGACTGCGGCGCGTCGCGCGCGCGTGCCTCGACTTTGGGCAACGCGTGCAGAACTCCGTCTTCGAATGCGAAGTCGACCCCGCGCAATGGACCCAATTACGCGCGCGCCTCATGTCGCTCATCGAGCCTGAACGCGATAGCTTGCGCTTCTATCGACTGGGCGCCGACGGCCGCGCCCGGATCGAGCATATCGGCGCAAAATCCGCGCCCGACCTCGACGGACCGCTGGTGTTCTAGCACAGGTCACAAAACTCGCGAGCGGGCGCATGGCGCCGGACTGCTGGGGCCACCTGTCCTGCGGCACGGCCGCTTGAACGACGCCCGCGAACCCCAAGCGCACGCAATAATCCTGGGAGGTTCGCGCAGACGCATTTTCTTTTGCTGGCAAGCACATCGTGACGACCAGCCCGTTGCCTGCGTCCGAGATCGACGACATATCCGCAAGGTTCGCGCAAACGCCCTCATTTCGTGTTCTTTCTCAATGTGGTAGTCACCCCTCCGTCGCCCTCTTCACGAGGGCGCGGATCGAAACCGCTCGCCCTGCCGCGTCCGCTCGCCCAGGATCGTCGCCCTCTTCACGAGGGCGCGGATCGAAACACCTACGAACTAATCGGCGTCGGCGGCGTAGGCGGGTCGCCCTCTTCACGAGGGCGCGGATCGAAACGCGTTACCCGGCGTACCTACCGGGGCCGCCAGCGGTCGCCCTCTTCACGAGGGCGCGGATCGAAACATCCTGTGGCAGCTGGAATGCGCGCTCGCCGATGGTCGCCCTCTTCACGAGGGCGCGGATCGAAACCATTATCAATGGGCGCTCAATACGAGCGTCACGGTCGCCCTCTTCACGAGGGCGCGGATCGAAACACGGGCTTGGCCATCCACGGCTGCCCGTAAGCAAGTCGCCCTCTTCACGAGGGCGCGGATCGAAACACCCACGATGGAAGCGAAACGCAGAAGTGGCGGTGTCGCCCTCTTCACGAGGGCGCGGATCGAAACTGCATCCACGGCAGTGTTCAGGCGCGACCTGCGGTCGCCCTCTTCACGAGGGCGCGGATCGAAACTCCTTGCGGTCGGCCCATGCCAGCTGCGTGGCGAGGTCGCCCTCTTCACGAGGGCGCGGATCGAAACTTCTATTGACCCCTCGCGACCAGCGCGCTTACCCGTCGCCCTCTTCACGAGGGCGCGGATCGAAACTTCGCCGCGCTCTTGAAGGTTGCCTTCGTCAGCGAGTCGCCCTCTTCACGAGGGCGCGGATCGAAACCAACGCGAGCCGGAAGTTGAGCTTTTCTGGCAGGTCGCCCTCTTCACGAGGGCGCGGATCGAAACCGCACATCACCCGTGCGACTGTCGGCACGGCAGTGGTCGCCCTCTTCACGAGGGCGCGGATCGAAACACCGATGTCGGCGGGGCGTGGAACACCAATAATCGTCGCCCTCTTCACGAGGGCGCGGATCGAAACTTGCCGGCGCGTTCCAGCACCTTGAAGCGCTTGGGTCGCCCTCTTCACGAGGGCGCGGATCGAAACATGCCGCCTTTTGCGTCACCGCTCGCCGCCATCCGTCGCCCTCTTCACGAGGGCGCGGATCGAAACCCTCTGTGCGCGCCGTTCGCTCAACCTTGCGCCGGTCGCCCTCTTCACGAGGGCGCGGATCGAAACACGTCCAGACCGATGGATGCAATCACGGCATTGGTCGCCCTCTTCACGAGGGCGCGGATCGAAACCATGTGAACGATGTCATCGGCGAGGATGCGGTTGGTCGCCCTCTTCACGAGGGCGCGGATCGAAACCAATTCCGCCCGAAACTGCCGCGCCTGCGCCGGGTCGCCCTCTTCACGAGGGCGCGGATCGAAACCTTGTAATGGCCATCCGCCAGTTCTTCCATCGTGAGTCGCCCTCTTCACGAGGGCGCGGATCGAAACGCCGCGTCCGTCATCTGGTTCAGGGCCGCGTTGAGTCGCCCTCTTCACGAGGGCGCGGATCGAAACTCATGCGTCGAGAACTTGAAGCGCTTCGACACCGGTCGCCCTCTTCACGAGGGCGCGGATCGAAACCGCTTTTCGCCGCCCGCTCTGCCCTCTCCCTCGCGTCGCCCTCTTCACGAGGGCGCGGATCGAAACACGAGCTCGCGGCCCGTCGCCTCGATCGTCGACATGTCGCCCTCTTCACGAGGGCGCGGATCGAAACACCTACGAACTAATCGGCGTCGGCGGCGTAGGCGGTCGCCCTCTTCACGAGGGCGCGGATCGAAACACAAGCAGATCACGAAGGACAGCACGATCAGCGGTCGCCCTCTTCACGAGGGCGCGGATCGAAACACAACTAATGGGACTTGGACGAAGCCTGCGGGGGGGTCGCCCTCTTCACGAGGGCGCGGATCGAAACCGCTTGTCCCGTTGGGGTTCGCGGTCGTCGTCTGTCGCCCTCTTCACGAGGGCGCGGATCGAAACTCCTTGCGGTCGGCCCATGCCAGCTGCGTGGCGGTCGCCCTCTTCACGAGGGCGCGGATCGAAACACGAAGATCGCAGAGATCAACCTCATCGGCGGCGGTCGCCCTCTTCACGAGGGCGCGGATCGAAACTCATCCCGACCGCCGCGATATTGAAGCGTTCGGTGGTCGCCCTCTTCACGAGGGCGCGGATCGAAACCCACAAGCAAGGTGCGCCATGGCCATATCGGTAGTCGCCCTCTTCACGAGGGCGCGGATCGAAACATTCAACGCCGCACGGTCGTCATGGCCGCTAGCCGTCGCCCTCTTCACGAGGGCGCGGATCGAAACTCATCCCGACCGCCGCGATATTGAAGCGTTCGGTGGTCGCCCTCTTCACGAGGGCGCGGATCGAAACACGACCTGATTGACGCAATTGATTTGCTCGACTGTCGCCCTCTTCACGAGGGCGCGGATCGAAACTGTTCGGCAATGGCACGCTGAACGTGACGGCGGCGGTCGCCCTCTTCACGAGGGCGCGGATCGAAACTCCTCGCAACCGTGCTCGCCACGGCGGCGACCTCGTCGCCCTCTTCACGAGGGCGCGGATCGAAACCTCGATCGACGCCAGCTCCCGAGCTGTGACGTAGGTCGCCCTCTTCACGAGGGCGCGGATCGAAACTATCTGATATAGGATAGGCTATAGGGCCGGGGCGTCGCCCTCTTCACGAGGGCGCGGATCGAAACTTTCGCGCGCTGCTAGACGCCCCCATAGCGCGCGGTCGCCCTCTTCACGAGGGCGCGGATCGAAACTTTAAGGCTTAGTGTGAGAGCATACTAGCGCGAAGTCGCCCTCTTCACGAGGGCGCGGATCGAAACTGATAGTGGGGGCAGGTGTCACCCTGCCCCCGTGGTCGCCCTCTTCACGAGGGCGCGGATCGAAACACATTCCTCAAAGTCAATAAACCCGCGAAAACGGTGTCGCCCTCTTCACGAGGGCGCGGATCGAAACCAATGCAGCGATGGGACAACGCTGACGCGCTCGGGTCGCCCTCTTCACGAGGGCGCGGATCGAAACCCCGTTGGATCGCTTGATCTGCTCCCCTCGCGCGAGTCGCCCTCTTCACGAGGGCGCGGATCGAAACGCATGCCACGCATGGCGAACAGCCCTTGCCACGAGTCGCCCTCTTCACGAGGGCGCGGATCGAAACTCAAAGAAACGGAAGGGTATGCCATATGCGAAAGGTCGCCCTCTTCACGAGGGCGCGGATCGAAACTTCGCGCCTATCGCGTTCGCCCAAATAATTGGAAGTCGCCCTCTTCACGAGGGCGCGGATCGAAACCGGTAGCCTTTGGCGAAGAGCGTGCGCGCCAGATCGTCGCCCTCTTCACGAGGGCGCGGATCGAAACTTTTCCGGCATGGCACGCGCCATGGCGTCACAATGTCGCCCTCTTCACGAGGGCGCGGATCGAAACCGGCGCTACGCCGGCATCGTGGTCAAAGGCAATGGTCGCCCTCTTCACGAGGGCGCGGATCGAAACATGAGCATTAATCGCGGCCCGTCAGGTCATGTTGGTCGCCCTCTTCACGAGGGCGCGGATCGAAACTTTTCCCGATTCACCTTCTTCGACCTTGCCGCCAGTCGCCCTCTTCACGAGGGCGCGGATCGAAACTCTATGGCGACGCGCGCTATGGGGGCGTCTAGCAGGTCGCCCTCTTCACGAGGGCGCGGATCGAAACCCATGCGATGTCAGAAGTACCATTAAGCCGTACCGTCGCCCTCTTCACGAGGGCGCGGATCGAAACCAATGTTTGCAGCGCCTTTGACTTCCAACGCGCGGTCGCCCTCTTCACGAGGGCGCGGATCGAAACACGCCCATCGGCTGCGACGCCTTCGTGTTCGAGCTGTCGCCCTCTTCACGAGGGCGCGGATCGAAACGGTTCGGCGTGTGTCACGCCGAGGAAGTGGCCGAGTCGCCCTCTTCACGAGGGCGCGGATCGAAACCATGATGCACAGGCCGTTCCGGGGGTCCCCGCCGGTCGCCCTCTTCACGAGGGCGCGGATCGAAACAGGTTGAGGAAGGGTTATCCGTTGATGTCGTCGCGTCGCCCTCTTCACGAGGGCGCGGATCGAAACACGCCGGTCGCTGACGGCGCGCGTCACGTCTATCGTCGCCCTCTTCACGAGGGCGCGGATCGAAACGATGACGAACGCCCAGGTCGACGGCGACAACGCGGTCGCCCTCTTCACGAGGGCGCGGATCGAAACAATCTGGATGACCACATCGCGACGATGGACGACCGTCGCCCTCTTCACGAGGGCGCGGATCGAAACACAATGTTATGGGCATCGATAACGGGGCGCTGGTCGTCGCCCTCTTCACGAGGGCGCGGATCGAAACGCCAGCTGCAGCCAGATCAGCGGCCTCCGTCATGGTCGCCCTCTTCACGAGGGCGCGGATCGAAACGTCATGCGGCGCTCTGCGATCTCAGCAATGCTGGTCGCCCTCTTCACGAGGGCGCGGATCGAAACTCGGGAATGCGGGGAAGGGCTGCGAGGTCGCGTGTCGCCCTCTTCACGAGGGCGCGGATCGAAACAACTATCGCAATATCGCCGAGTTCTACGCGCACGGTCGCCCTCTTCACGAGGGCGCGGATCGAAACACGTGGAACTAGCACGCTGCTATCACCCGTCGGACGTCGCCCTCTTCACGAGGGCGCGGATCGAAACTTGCGCGTGCCGCCGAGCTTTCGCCAGCGCACTGGTCGCCCTCTTCACGAGGGCGCGGATCGAAACGTTGAGGAACCCCAGCCTACTGCGACGCGGAGGCGTCGCCCTCTTCACGAGGGCGCGGATCGAAACATTGGTCAAGGCGGATCGTCGCAGAGCGGTATGGTCGCCCTCTTCACGAGGGCGCGGATCGAAACTTCCATACCCAGCTCAAGGACATCGCTGAAAAGGGTCGCCCTCTTCACGAGGGCGCGGATCGAAACATCGGCCTCACCGGCGCCAAGCGCTCCGGCAAGGAGTCGCCCTCTTCACGAGGGCGCGGATCGAAACTCGTCCGGCGCCTCGATCAGACGCACCACCGGCGTCGCCCTCTTCACGAGGGCGCGGATCGAAACGTCACACTGTCCGATCCGCCGCCCCAGGACGAGGCGTCGCCCTCTTCACGAGGGCGCGGATCGAAACCACGCCTATGACACCGACCATGGCGTTCGTGTCGGTCGCCCTCTTCACGAGGGCGCGGATCGAAACCAGAGTGCGGCGATCTCCCCGAGTGAGAGTCCATGTCGCCCTCTTCACGAGGGCGCGGATCGAAACACGCCCATCGGCTGCGACGCCTTCGTGTTCGAAGTCGCCCTCTTCACGAGGGCGCGGATCGAAACCTCGACCGCCTCAACGAAGGCAACCGCCTGATGCGGTCGCCCTCTTCACGAGGGCGCGGATCGAAACTGGAAGCAGCAAATCGACGGCGGTGATCGCCTCGGGTCGCCCTCTTCACGAGGGCGCGGATCGAAACCCCTTGGGGCATGTACTGTGGATTGGTGACGAAAGTCGCCCTCTTCACGAGGGCGCGGATCGAAACATCGGAGGCGTGGTTGCCCTGTCGGGCCCGGCGGTCGCCCTCTTCACGAGGGCGCGGATCGAAACACAGTGTTGAGCCATGGCAGGAAGCGTGCATAATGTCGCCCTCTTCACGAGGGCGCGGATCGAAACCCGAAAATGTCGAACAATGAGGATGTTGCGACCCGTCGCCCTCTTCACGAGGGCGCGGATCGAAACAATTCGCCGGTGGAGTTGTTTACGCGCCAAACATAGTCGCCCTCTTCACGAGGGCGCGGATCGAAACATCTACCCCGCGATCCGTCGCCTTCCCGACGCGAGTCGCCCTCTTCACGAGGGCGCGGATCGAAACGCTGGGTCGCCCCAGACCGCGAGCGCGATGAGCGGTCGCCCTCTTCACGAGGGCGCGGATCGAAACAAACAACAACGTTGTTGATATCGGTTGTTTTGGGTGTCGCCCTCTTCACGAGGGCGCGGATCGAAACCACGCTACAGACCGCACGTCGTACGCGTCGGTTGTCGCCCTCTTCACGAGGGCGCGGATCGAAACTTCTTGGCTTCAGTGATCATTATTCGTTTCCAGCGTCGCCCTCTTCACGAGGGCGCGGATCGAAACCTGAACGATACCTTCCGCCATTGTTTGAACAATGTCGCCCTCTTCACGAGGGCGCGGATCGAAACCCGCTCGACGCGGATCTGGACGCCGGCGGCTGCGGTCGCCCTCTTCACGAGGGCGCGGATCGAAACACCGAAATGTCGTGCACCTTGCCACGATCATTGGGTCGCCCTCTTCACGAGGGCGCGGATCGAAACCTGAAGTTCGGCACCTCCTGATCCGCTGACCAAAGTCGCCCTCTTCACGAGGGCGCGGATCGAAACATGGAAGGTGTTGTGACAGCCTACAGCGGCGTCAGTCGCCCTCTTCACGAGGGCGCGGATCGAAACACCACGCAGTGAATTACAACGCTTGCGCGCCCCGGTCGCCCTCTTCACGAGGGCGCGGATCGAAACCGCGAAACGGTCACGCATGACGTCCAGCACAGCGTCGCCCTCTTCACGAGGGCGCGGATCGAAACGGCGCCCTGCGTGCTTTGCGCCGTGCAGGGTTTGTCGCCCTCTTCACGAGGGCGCGGATCGAAACCCGTGATCTGGTCGTTACGCGTGCCCCGCGTGTTGTCGCCCTCTTCACGAGGGCGCGGATCGAAACAAGACGCGCCAGCAGCGTGTTGAACTTCGTCCGCGTCGCCCTCTTCACGAGGGCGCGGATCGAAACATTCTCCTACGGTCTCGCCGTGTTATGGCCGCGTGTCGCCCTCTTCACGAGGGCGCGGATCGAAACAATCTCGGCTTGCTGGGCGTCTATTTGGGCTTGCGTCGCCCTCTTCACGAGGGCGCGGATCGAAACGATTTCCTCCGTCGCGCCGAAATCGTAGCCGCGGGTCGCCCTCTTCACGAGGGCGCGGATCGATTCATTCTCGCCGCGATGCGGTTCGAAAATTTCTCGGGTCGCCCTCTTCACGAGGGCGCGGATCGAAACATAGCTCTCGCGCGTGCTTTTCAGGACGACGGCCGTCGCCCTCTTCACGAGGGCGCGGATCGAAACCCTTGGCGGCGCCCCTGCCGCGTCTTCGCGTCAGCGTCGCCCTCTTCACGAGGGCGCGGATCGAAACACGACCCGCCCGCAACGCCAGCGCCCGACCTCGCGTCGCCCTCTTCACGAGGGCGCGGATCGAAACGACACGTAAGGCGCGGAGACCCCGAACCGCGCGGTCGCCCTCTTCACGAGGGCGCGGATCGAAACTCGATGTCGACGAAGAACTGGCCGCCGCGTTCGGTCGCCCTCTTCACGAGGGCGCGGATCGAAACACGCTATCGGGCGGCACGATCTCAAGCGTGATGGTCGCCCTCTTCACGAGGGCGCGGATCGAAACAAGACGCTACTCGTCGACCCCCCGGATTGGAAATGTCGCCCTCTTCACGAGGGCGCGGATCGAAACGTCGATATGCAGGCCGACCTGATCCGCAACAGCGGTCGCCCTCTTCACGAGGGCGCGGATCGAAACGTGTCCATCGTCGCCGCCGCAAGTGAAGCGCTGGGTCGCCCTCTTCACGAGGGCGCGGATCGAAACCCCGAACTGCAAGCGGCGTGGGACAAAAACTGGCGTCGCCCTCTTCACGAGGGCGCGGATCGAAACATCGTGAAGCCCTTCAACGCCTTTGCGCCGATCAGTCGCCCTCTTCACGAGGGCGCGGATCGAAACGCGGAATGCCCTTCATGCCGCTCGACGTGGTGCGTCGCCCTCTTCACGAGGGCGCGGATCGAAACAGCGAGATCGGCGAGCAGATCACGTTCCAGGTGTGTCGCCCTCTTCACGAGGGCGCGGATCGAAACACGCCGAAAGCGCCGACGACGTCCAAGCGCGGGTGTCGCCCTCTTCACGAGGGCGCGGATCGAAACCGTCCGCATCGTTCCAGGCGGTGCAAGTGCTGCGTCGCCCTCTTCACGAGGGCGCGGATCGAAACATCACGAACGACGCATGGGGCTTTACGCTCGGATGTCGCCCTCTTCACGAGGGCGCGGATCGAAACCGCCATCGTCGCGCGCACGTCTTCGCAGTCGTGGAGTCGCCCTCTTCACGAGGGCGCGGATCGAAACTTCTACAGCTTCGTCGCCGCGCCGGTGACGGATGTCGCCCTCTTCACGAGGGCGCGGATCGAAACGTCATGCGCGCGCTGTCGCCGAAGCCGCAGCCGGGTCGCCCTCTTCACGAGGGCGCGGATCGAAACCTGACGACGACGGCCTGACAGTCGGCGGGGTGCTGTCGCCCTCTTCACGAGGGCGCGGATCGAAACTGGTTCGTCGGCGCTCAACCCGCTGCTGGCGTCGTCGCCCTCTTCACGAGGGCGCGGATCGAAACACCTTCCCGGTGATCGCCTCCACGGTCACGCTGGGTCGCCCTCTTCACGAGGGCGCGGATCGAAACCACCACGTCGCGAATTTCGGCCGGCAAATTAGCAGTCGCCCTCTTCACGAGGGCGCGGATCGAAACCCTTGCCCTCTTCGGTTGGCACGCCCTAACCGGAGTCGCCCTCTTCACGAGGGCGCGGATCGAAACGCCTTGCCGACGACGATGGGGTTGCGGTCATCGAGTCGCCCTCTTCACGAGGGCGCGGATCGAAACACGCACCCGCCGGAAGGGTACACGCCCGCCCCGGGTCGCCCTCTTCACGAGGGCGCGGATCGAAACTCCCACCCGGTAAATCGCCGGGCGGAAACTGGCACGTCGCCCTCTTCACGAGGGCGCGGATCGAAACTCTGGGGCGGGATGCAGGTCGGCGGCATTCGCGGTCGCCCTCTTCACGAGGGCGCGGATCGAAACACGGCTGTGGGTACTGTTTCGCACCCAGCGCTTGGTCGCCCTCTTCACGAGGGCGCGGATCGAAACATAAATGGCGTTGTTGGCCGACGACGGGACAGGGGTCGCCCTCTTCACGAGGGCGCGGATCGAAACTTCGGGTCCACGCGCCAGGTCGTTTTGCGTGGCAAGTCGCCCTCTTCACGAGGGCGCGGATCGAAACACCGCCGAGATCGAATGCGCGCCTGATACGCTGCGTCGCCCTCTTCACGAGGGCGCGGATCGAAACCATTCGATCGGCGGGAAAGCTGCGGGAGAGGTCGTCGCCCTCTTCACGAGGGCGCGGATCGAAACATCTTCTGGCCAATCTCGCTTTGCGCCCCAGCGCGTCGCCCTCTTCACGAGGGCGCGGATCGAAACCAGCGCCTTAGGCGCGAGACCACCGGCGGCGTAGGTCGCCCTCTTCACGAGGGCGCGGATCGAAACTTCGCGGCGCTCATGTCGCGCACAACCTCGAGCGTCGCCCTCTTCACGAGGGCGCGGATCGAAACAATGACGCCGTGCTGAAGACCGCGAAGAAGCTGAGTCGCCCTCTTCACGAGGGCGCGGATCGAAACATGACGGTCAACGAAGTTCGCGCGCTCGAAAACGTCGCCCTCTTCACGAGGGCGCGGATCGAAACACGATCAGTTCGCGCGCGGTCTCGGCGCCCGATAGTCGCCCTCTTCACGAGGGCGCGGATCGAAACAACGACGGGAAGCGCTTGAAGGCCCTGAAGGAAGGTCGCCCTCTTCACGAGGGCGCGGATCGAAACCAGAACGCGGACGCATCCCCGCGCGATGTGTCGGGTCGCCCTCTTCACGAGGGCGCGGATCGAAACCTCGGGCGGCTCACCCATCGCCGGGTCGTCGCCGGTCGCCCTCTTCACGAGGGCGCGGATCGAAACTTCGCGCCGCTCATGTTTTGCTCGATCTGCTTTGTCGCCCTCTTCACGAGGGCGCGGATCGAAACACGTCGCCGGCGCTTGGTGAAGCTCGACACGAGAAGTCGCCCTCTTCACGAGGGCGCGGATCGAAACACAGCCACCTTAACCGCCAGTCCGAGTTTGATCGTCGCCCTCTTCACGAGGGCGCGGATCGAAACATCCGCAACGAAATCACACCACTTACCGCGTTTGTCGCCCTCTTCACGAGGGCGCGGATCGAAACACGCCCTACACGGGCCAGATGACGGCGGGTATGGAGTCGCCCTCTTCACGAGGGCGCGGATCGAAACTGGCGAGCGAGCGCCGCCGCATCGGCCCGACGCTGGTCGCCCTCTTCACGAGGGCGCGGATCGAAACAGCGCTCGACGCACAATCGGGTTCGTGCGGGTGAGTCGCCCTCTTCACGAGGGCGCGGATCGAAACCAGGCGCTCGGGTTCAACGCCTCGGCACAGATGGTCGCCCTCTTCACGAGGGCGCGGATCGAAACCAGCAGGCCCCGGGCATGCCCGCCCCGGTGGGTTGTCGCCCTCTTCACGAGGGCGCGGATCGAAACCAGTCGAGCCCTGGTCGCGCCGGCGCGGCGTGCGGTCGCCCTCTTCACGAGGGCGCGGATCGAAACAACCTTGAGGGCGTCGACCCTTGGGACGAAGAGCGTCGCCCTCTTCACGAGGGCGCGGATCGAAACCTGAAATTCGGCGCCTCGTAAGCCCGACGCTCCGTCGCCCTCTTCACGAGGGCGCGGATCGAAACACAGTCAAGGCGGCTGCGATGTGAGAAACGTCGAGTCGCCCTCTTCACGAGGGCGCGGATCGAAACCACGGATCCGACGAGACGGGATCATTCGACCCGACGTCGCCCTCTTCACGAGGGCGCGGATCGAAACCCGCAAGGCGGACCCCAAGCGGAGCGGGGCGCGGGTCGCCCTCTTCACGAGGGCGCGGATCGAAACCCCGAACCCCGCCCGCGACCTCGCCATGCGGCGGTCGCCCTCTTCACGAGGGCGCGGATCGAAACGGCCCTGCTGGCGGCGCGTTCCCTATCGCTTGCGCGTCGCCCTCTTCACGAGGGCGCGGATCGAAACTCCGTGCTCGCGCTGACCGACCGCACGGCAGAGCGTCGCCCTCTTCACGAGGGCGCGGATCGAAACGCCGTTGAGTTTCCGGATGTAGTAGGTCATGTCGGTCGCCCTCTTCACGAGGGCGCGGATCGAAACAAGGTCGACTTGATCTTACGCGCGGTGGTGGAGGGTCTTGTTTTTTCCGCGGATGATGGATCCGCGTCCGTTCTTCAACTGCTTCGCTTAGAGCCATGCTCCCAGACCTCCCTCCGGCGAGAAAGGCGGCGTATTCAGTGTCGCCGCGCGCGCATCGCCCAACAACCGTTCGAGGTTCTTGCCCCCAAGCCGTCCCGCGCAGCAGCGGTCAAGGGCCGCGCGTGCGCGCGGCGGAGCCTGCCCTTGAACGCTGCGAGCGGGATGGCGCCCTCAGCCGCCGCGAACACCGAGATCGCTTGTCGACCGGCGCACCCGCCCCCGCTCCCAGTCAAGCAGCGCGACTTCGATGTAACGCACGAGTCGCGGGCCGTACTTCACGAAAGGCGGCCCCTCGCCGGTGACGCGCCAGCGATTGAGCGTGTGCTTGGAGACCTTCAACCGTGCCGCGGCTTCCTGCACCGTCAGCAATTCATCGTACTTCATATGCCTTCTCCCGTGCCTGCGCGGCGCCGTGCAGCGCCTCCCGCCGCTCAAGAGAAGCGCCATTATTCACACCCGCAAATCGCCTTCTCCGCGAAAATGAAAACTGGAATTCAGCGAATATCACGTGGTTGAGAACGATCCGTGTCCGCGCGTCGGCGTGCTTTGGCCCCATGGACTCTGGCGCGCTCCGCGTTGCCCTCAATCGCCCCGGATCGCCCACGGCCACAATTCGCCGATCCGGCGAAGCGCGCCCTCGCGCGTGGAGCCCATTTTCAGCGTGGAGAACGCCCGTCGCCGGCAAGCCAGGCGTCGAGCGCGGCTTGGCTGTAACCAATCAGGCGCGCGGCGCGCTTCACGAATTTCGGTCCCGTCCCCTTCGCGCGCCAGCTCTTCAAGGTCGCAGGCTTCAGATTGAGATAGAGCGCGGCCTCCGCCGGCGTGAACACCACGGGGCGCTCGACGGCGGCTTTCGCGGGGCGACGCACGCGCGTCTTCCTGGCGGGCTGCTGGCTCTCGGCGCCGCGCACGTCCGGCGCCTCGATGAGATCGAGCAACGACAATTGCTGAGGCGCCTTGTGCCTCGTCCGCCTCGGAGCACGCTTCCTGGGTCGTTTGCCAGCCATGTCCGTCCCCTCCCGCCGCATCCCAGCAAGGCTTGCGCCACCACGCAGCCAGTGCCGACTCAGGCCAGATTGAGGGCCTGGATCGATAGGCGTGTGTACAAACCCTAGCGCTTGGGTTATGTGAAGGGGACGGCATGCCGACGGTGTTGCGGTTCGACGGGCTTCGGGTGGTCATCTACCCGAACGACCACCGCCCGGCGCACGTGCATGTGATCGGCGCGGACGCCGAGGCGGTGTTCGCACTGAACGCGCCGGACGGGCCAGTGACGCTGCGCGAGAGCATAGGATTTCGCGGCGGCGCGCTCGACCGGATCGCTGGCGTGCTGAACGACAACAGGGTGGCGCTACTCGCCGCCTGGGAGCGCATACATGGCGATTGACGAGACCGAGCTGAAACGGGCGGAAAAGGCGATGCAGACCCATCGCGATGCCGGCGCACAGGCCATCGCGGCGCGATACGACCGCCGCGTCGGCCGGATCGTCGTCGCGCTCGGGTCCGGGCTCGAACTCGCCTTCCCGCCGCGCCTCGCCGAAGGGCTTGAAGGGGCATCGATTGAAGATCTGTCCGAGATCGAGATCACGCCGTCCGGCCTCGGTCTCCACTGGCCGCGGCTCGACGCCGATCTCTATGTCCCGGGCCTCATCGACGGCGTGTTCGGATCGAAGGCGTGGATGGCGCGCGAACTGGGCGCGCGGGGCGGCCGGGTACAATCGGCAGCCAAGGCCCGTGCCGCACGCGCGAACGGACGCAAAGGCGGACGTCCCCGGAAAGTCGCGGCGAGCTGACCGGCTCAGCGATCAAGCCCGAGGACGCGTGCGATCTGCGCCGCGCCGTCGGCGATCCCGGCGCGCAGTCGCTGGCCCGCCGCAACACGGAGACAATCAGGGCGCAGCGCCAGGGCCACGCGATCGTGGCGTTCCATCGCTGCGTGCGCGCCCGGTCCGCGATGCGCCTTTCGGCGCCGCTGGTCGGCGCCACGGGACCTGCCGCAGCGCTGCGCCCATTCCAAACCGCAAATCCCGGCGGCGGCTGGGGGACGAGGGCGAACTCAGGGCTTTGAGGCGCTCAGGTTGGTTTCAACCAATTCCCGCTCAAAGAAAAACGTATATAGCACAATGCTTTATGAAGGGCGCATTGAGGGGGTTATGAGGTAAGACTTCAATCCCACCCAAACGATTGGACATGCCGACGCCGCCGCACCGCTAGGACTGGGAGCGACACCGCCTGCTTGGCTCGGTCTTTGAGGCTCGCTTTCCCGCTCCAGGAATTCCTCCTCAAAGAAAAACCTTGGCAAATCATGCGACAAACGTCCGGCATGGCGACGTCGATCACAGAGTCCCCAATTCCCCTTCAAAGAAGCCCGTGACTTAGACGGCGTGCCAGCGCGCTTGTTTACGCTGACCTACCAGCGCTGCCGCACCCTCGTCCCGAAGTTCATCGAGACGGCGTTTCACATAGTCGCGGGACCGGCCCGGCAAGACCTCCATCAGCTCCTGCATTGGGGAGCCCGCCTCGCCTGCAGCCTTCAAGTGCTCGCGCAGCAGCGCTTTTTCGGCGCCACGGGAGAGCCCCTTCTCGAGCGTATGAAGCGGCTCATCGCCGGCGAACGCACGATAGCGCTGAGACAGGATGAGCTTGCCGCGGCCCGTACGCTCCAGAGCTCCTGCGTCGACCAACAGGTTTCCGCGCGCCTTCAGCGACGCCCGAATGGGCTGGCCGCGCCGGGCCAGGTCAAGCACCAAAAGATCACTTGTCGTGAACGACCTTTGCCCCTCGTCGCCCAATTCCTCAAGGAAACGAATGAACGCCGGATCCGCCGCCTCGGCCTGCAATTCGAGCACGACGGCGTGCATGTCAGAGCGTGAATAGTCCGGCAACGGCTTCGACGTCTCGATGCAACGCCGGAACATGAGATCGGCGCCTTGGCCAGACCGTTCGACGAGGCCGCAACGTCGCAGTGCCTCAGCCAGTCGCCGATTCCGGGGGTATTGCCGGTCAAGAATGTTTTCCGGCGTCACGCCATGCGGAAAGCCGCCCGGGCTCAAGATCTCAATGCGTGTGGGGAACATGCGCACCCAACATGACGACGGGTCTTCGTAGTCCCGATGGCACACTGCATTGAGGATCGCTTCACGAAGGGAATTCTCATCGAACGCGATGATGTCCTCGCGAAAGAGCCCCATGCGCAATTGCTGCACGGTGTTGCGCACGTTGATGCGCTCCCAGACTTCGTCGAGCCAGAGCAGCAACCCGGCGCGAAATTCGCGCCGTTCTGCAGAGCTCACGTCAGCCTCGCGGGCCCGGTATTCAAAGACGAGCTCGGCGTGCGCGATCCGGCGCGACATAGCAGCCTTCGATCCGAGCAGGATGATCGCGCCGTTCGTGACCGCACCGTCGATTGTCAGCTCGGCTGCCTCAAGCAGCTGAGCGTCGGACCATCCATGCGTGGCTACCGCCGGCTCGCGCTTCGTCCAAAGGGCGCGGAAACGATTTATTGCAGTCTGATCGAGATCGGCCAGGGTCGCCCCGGCGCAGAGATCCGAACTGAAGTCGAGTGTCGCACCGTGGAGCGCAGTACGCAGCTCATCGGCGCCCATCGCGCGCAACGAGCCGCCAGTCCGCTGATAGAATTTCCCGTTGTAACCGACGGGACGCCCGCGCGTCGCTGCGTTCGTGGACACCACCACGATGCGCTTGCCATCGGGTGCGAAAGCCATCGTTTCAATCTTCCAATGCATCGCCGCATAGACGTAGTCACGCAGCCCCGCGAGATCGGGAAACGCCTGCGTTCCGAGGAACTGGCGTGGCGGCGCATCCGAAACGCCGAAGACCAGCGATCCGCCGCCACTGTTGGCGAGCGCGCTTACGTACTCGCAGAGCTTTTCTTTCTGGAAGTTGTTGGCCGCGTGCTTGAACTCCAGCCCCTCGTCCTCCGAGGGGGCGGCGATCGCGGCGCGCAAAGCGGTCTCAGAGTCGATGAGCATGGCCGTGCGATGATACCCGAGAGCAGCGATTCGAGCGCGAAATGTGGGAGATCGGAAGTCGGCTCCCAACGCAAATGAGCGCTGACGGCCCAAAATCTCGCCCTCGAAGGCGCGGATGGCGCGGATGGCGCGCGAGCTGGGCGCGCGGGGCGGCCGGGCGCAATCGGCGGCCAAAGCCCGCGCCGCACGCGCCAATGGACGCAAGGGCGGACGCCCCCGGAAGTCGCGGCGAGCTGACCGGCTCAGCGATCAAGCCCCAGGACGCGTGCGATTTGCGCCGCGCCGTTGGCGAGACCGGCGCGCACTCGCTGGCCCGCCGCAACGCCGAGACCATCCGGGCGCGGCGCCAGGGCCACGCGATCGTGGCGTTCCAGCGCGACATACCCGCGTCCGCCTATCTCGACTTCGCCCCGCACGGTCCAGCGCTGCATGCGCTCGCCCAGCCCGCGATACGGCTTACCAGCTTCGCGGCTCAGCGTGTCTGCAGCCCGTTGAAACGCATCTGTCGCGCGATCCGCCGCCGCTGGACTTGGCTGACCCTTGGCCGGTGTTCGCGCGGCGCGTTCTGCGGCGAAGCGTGAGCGGCGAATATCGCCATGCGCTTCGAGCGCCCCGAGGCGTGCGCGCCAGTCCGGCGCCACGGTGAAAGTTCCCCGCTTGCCCTCTGTTGCGAGCCCCAGTCGCGCAAGCTCGACGAGGCGCGCCTTCATCGCCCCGGCAAGCGCGGTATCGCCGAGCCCGCGCCCGAGTGCGGCCATGCGCGCGCGACCTTCTGGACCCAACTCTTCGGCAATGCGCCGATCCAGTCCGGTGACGCGATGTGCGCGGACTTCCCGGTCGCGCGCGCGCCGTTCGTCGTCTGGCGAACGCGGTCCGAGCCGCTCGCTCGCCACGTCGCGGGCGATGTCGCGAAACCGGTGCTTGATGAAAGCATCGGGCAGGCTGAGCGGACGTCCCGCCCCGTCGCGTCCCCGCAGAACGATGTGCGTGTGCGGATTGTCGGTGTCCCAGTGATTGACAGCGACCCAGTCGAGCGGGCGGCCCAGATCGCTCGCGGCGCGGGCCATGACCTCGCGAGTGTACCCGGCGAGATCGCCGATCGCCTCGCCGTTCTCAGGCGACACGATGACCCGGAAATGGCGCCCATCCTCACGGGCCCAGGCCGCGAGACGCGCGCGTCCGTCGACGCCGTCGCCCTTCGCATCGTAGAAGCCGTGTGCGCCCTCCCGCGACAGGTAGTCGGCGTGCGCCTGCCCTTCCGGCGCGTCGCCGCCCAATTCACCGCTCCGCTAGGCGCCCTCGCGCTCCACATACCGTCCATGAGCGCGGAGCGCGGCCCCGCCGCCGCCCGCGTGTCGGTAATAGTGCGCCTTGACGATGACACGCTGGCGCGGATCGGCGGCATGCGAAGCGCTCTCGGATGCACTCCCCTTCGCACGACCCGAACGTGCGCGCGGCCCGCCTTTCATGCGCGCTGAAAGACGCGCACTCATTCCATGTCCTGTCGCGATGCCGCCATGCGAGCGACCTCCCCCGCCCGCGCCACGTCGTACGTTGAAGGCGTTCTCGTCATCATCGCGCGATGCATCTGAACCGTTGTCGAAGCGCGACGTGTTCATCGAAAACCCCATGATTCACTGCGAAAAGACGCAAGGTGCCGCGCTGACGCGGATCCAGGGTGCGAAAGTGAGCCGGACCCCGTGCGAAATCCATGCAGGACAACGCGCGCGCGTGCGGCGGACCCCGGGTTATCTTGCCTTCCGTCTTTTCGTATTCATGCGTGAGAGAACTCTGTCGTGCTTTGTACACGAGTTCGCAGGCACGTTGTTGCACGCTGCGACCGCGCGTGAATACGATTCAACGATGCCGACGAGAGAACGCACTTTGGCACGCGCGCCTTCACGCGAACCTCCGAGACGCAACGCGCCGCGTCAGTAGGATGATGCGCCGATAACGCGCGACACGCGCCCTGGCGGAGGACGCATCATGCAAGGAAAATTCAGCGCGGCGATCATTCTCGGCGTCTGCATTTTCACGCTGGGGTGTTTTCTCGGCACGCAGGCAGCGGCCTTCGCGCTCGGCCATCAACGTGCGCTCGGCGCGCCCCTCATCATGCTCGACGGCTTGCCAATCTACGGACCCTTCGCCCTGTTCGAGTGGAAAGCGCGCGCGCCCGCGCGTCTTGAAGAGGTGTTCGAATGGCCGATGCTGTGCGCGTTCGGGGGCGGCGTATTCGGTATCGCCACAGCGATCCGCATGCTCATCGCAGAGGACGACGCGAGCATCGTCAGACCGGATGGGGATGGCGCGCCGCCGGACCTGAGCCGCTTTGCGGGGCCAATGCTTGTCATCATGCTGGCCATGTTCGCCTTCGCGCGCTGGTCGCTCGGCGAAGGCGACGGACCACGGGTCGCCCCGGCGGCGGCGCATGGCATATTGCGCGCGGTCGGCGGCTGGACGCTCGTGATCGCAGGTGCGGCAGTGCTCGCGCTTCTCGGCTCAATCCGGATCATGCGGGATCGGGCGCGCAATGGGCGGCGTCTCATTCAGGGCGGCTGGGCGACGGCGCGCGATGTTCGGGCGTCCGGCCTCCTCACCGCGCCCCACGGCATGGTGCTCGGCGCCCGCGGGCGTCTCTTCGGAAAAGATCTCCTCATCTATGACGGCCCAGGCCACGCGCTCGTCCTGGGGGCGACGCGCACCGGCAAGGGGCGCGGCCTCGTTGTCCCGACTGCGATCGCTTGGCCTCACACGCTTGTCGCGCTCGATCCCAAGGGCGAGCTCGCCGACGGCGATCCGCTCGTCGGCTTCCCTGGCACGGCGAGCTATCGGCGCACGTTCTCCCATATCCTGCGCTTTGCACCCACGCGCGCGGACAGCGCGCGGTTCAATCCCCTGCTCGAAGTGCGTCGCGGCCCCAACGAAGTCCGCGATGTCCAGAACATCGTCGACATCCTCACCACGCCGACCCGAGCGACCAACGAGGCGCCCTTCTGGCGCACCGCCGCGTCAAGCCTGCTCGTCGGGCTCATCCTCGACGTGCTCTATGCCGCGCCGGAGGGGCGCAAATGCCTCGGCGAAGTGCGTGCGCGCCTCTCCCGGATGCAGGACCACGCCGAGGCCATGCGCGAGCGGGTTCATCGCGCAAACCCGCGCACCGGCGCGATGGAGACGCACCCGGTGATCCGGGACGTCGCAGACTCCTTCCTCTCGATGGAAGACCGCACCCAGTCCAACGTGCGCGCCACGGCGGAATCCTATCTGACGCTGTTTGCCGACGATCTCGTGGAAGTGAACACCGCTACCTCGACGTTCCGGCTCGCCGACCTCGTCGGCCTGGGTCGACCCGTCACGCTCTATCTGCAACCGCCGCCCTCCGACATGGAACGGCTGATGCCGCTCATGCGGCTCGTGATCGGCCAGATCGTGCGCGCGCTGACCGAAGACCGCACGACCGACACGCTTGGCCGCGCGCGGCGCCACAAGGTGCTTTTGCTGCTCGACGAGTTTCCGCTGCTCGGAAACCTGCCCGGCTTCGAGCGAGCGCTCGGTCTCATGGCCGGCTATGGCGTCCAGGCCATGATGGTCTGCCAGTCAGTGAATTCCATCCGCGGCACCTATGGCGCGACCAACACCATTCTCGACAATTGCGACGTGATCACGAGCTTCGCCGTCAACGATCCCGCGACCGCCGACGTGATCGCCAAACTCGCCGGCGACGTGGCCGAACTCGCGCCGCTGCGCAGCCGCCATTTCGGAAATGGCTTTGACGACAGCCGTCGCTCCATCACCTGGCGCGAAGAGCGCCGACCGCTGATGATGACGGGCGAGGCGCTGCGGTTGCCGGACCGGACCATGTTGATCTTCAAAGGCGACTGCGCGCCCATTCGCGCCCGCAAGATCCGCTATGACGCCATGCCGGCATTTGTCGAACGGCTGGTCGCGGACAAGGCGCCCACTGAAATGCTCACGATCGAGCATGACTGGCGCGGCGTGACGGCGTTCCGGAAAATCGCCCGTCCGCATAGGGCCGCCCCGTCAGCGCGGCCACCCGCGCAGGAGGCCGACCCGCCGATGCGCAACATCACGCCCCAGATGCCCATGCTGCCCTCCCCGGCTTCGCCGAAACGGCGCAAGCCGCGCGGTCCCCGCCGCAGCAAGGGTATCTGAGCATGGCGTCGAACGGCATCACCGTCTACCTGCCCGCCGACCTCGAAGCGGACGTCCTGCGTGCGGCGAGGACGAAGAACATCTCCGCATCAGGCCTCATCGCGGCGGCGGTTCGGCAGCAATTCGCGATGCATACGAACGGCGTGCCGGAAGGCGCGACGCGTCAGCTCGCACGTGTCGAGACTCGCATGGACCGGATCGTCCGCGACAATGCGACGATCCGCGAGGCGCTGCTCCTCTTCGTGCGCGTCTGGCTCGAATATACGCCCCCGCTCCGGGAAGACGAAGAGGACGATGCCGCAGCATTGGCGGAGCAGCGATTCGAGCGATTTCTCGATCATGTTCGCGATGCGCTGAATTCTGCGCGGGAGGGGTGAGCGCGGCGCGGCCTACCGGTCACGTCCGTTTTTCATCGAGCAACGTCTGATCCGAACCAACCTGTGCGTCTTCGAACCCGACGAGCCGTCCAGACCACCAGTCCATGATTGCCCGCCGTCCAGCGAGATACTGTGCTGCATTGTAGGCGCCGCGCACGGAATCGCGTTCGTCATGGGCGAGTTGCATCTCGATGTGATCGGCGGGCCAACCGTGCTCATTAGCGGCGGTTGAAAAGGTTCGGCGAAACCCGTGGATCGTCGTGCGCCCGCGATACCCCATGCGGTAAAGTGCAAAGAGCATCGTGTTATTGCTTATGTGTCCCGAACGTCCATCGGCCGCCGGGAAGAGATAGCCTCCGCCTCCGGTGATCCGCTTCAGCTCTTCGAGGATCGCAATCGATGAGCCCGTCAACGGCACGAGGTGCTCAGTGCGCATCTTCATGCGCTCGGCGGGAATGCGCCACAGCGTTCGGTCAGGCGTTTCTAGCGCCTCGAACTCAGTCCAGCGCGCCGCGATCAGCTCGCCCGTACGTACCGCCGTGTGCAGAATGAGCGCGATCGCGAGGCGCGTCGTCGTCTCGCCATCATACGCTCCAAGCACGCGCATGAAGGCGCCGATTTCGG
>Ga0247843_1002259_pt1 | contig 35827 bp, 26 predicted proteins | sample LaCruzMarch2017__FD_192420 | JGI IMG/M metagenome (GOLD analysis project Ga0247843, IMG submission 192420) | Freshwater microbial communities from meromictic Lake La Cruz, Castile-La Mancha, Spain - LaCruzMarch2017_8m | ecosystem: Environmental > Aquatic > Freshwater > Lake | place: Spain... | reverse complement strand
GGCCAAGTTGCCGCTGTACCTGAGCTTTTTTGAGTTTGTCCATAATGTCAGAAAACGCGGGAAGGGCTTACTGTCTTCGTTACTGGCTGTTTTGCTTAAAAAGACCCCGAAACTCATATAGAGCCAATATTTTTTAGTATAGCTGGATTTTTGCCATTAAAAGATGGCAATATTTTGAAAAGGAAACCCTTATCTCTAAAAACACAGAGAGCCGGATGCCTTGGGTAATAGTCAACGATAATTAGACAAAATAACAATGCACCAATCGACTGTTTTTCGATTGATGCCTTTGAGAATTTATCAAATATTGCCTCATCGTCTATCAGGCTTCTTAAGGATTTTACTGATCGACAAATATCATCAAAAGACAAAAACGGTACATAGCCATCAACTATCGAAATAACATATTGTTTTAATTTATCATTTTCTTTTTGCGCGGCAACGATTAGCAATAATAGAAATAAATCTTCTTTTACTAGGTCTTCATTCTTGCTTTCAGTAATTGCTTCAAACAAGGGCTCAAAATAAGCTAACAAACACGAAAAAATATCGGACTTATCTTCTTTAAAACCCATCACATGGATAATAAAATTACTGTTACCAAACAAATTACTGGCAAGCGTAATAGGCAACTCCATCAAATTGACAATTTCATTTGCGCTGATCAAATAACTCAAGAGTTTACGGTTTATTTCCATGCCCACTCTGTAGTAGGGCGCTTGTAAAAGCAGCTCTTGGATCGCAACCAATGGATTAATGTCAAACAAACCGAGCAAATACTTTACGAAAAGCATTTGGTTATGGCTATAAATAACACCGGATTTTAATGTTTTTACGGCCTCGCCATACTTACCCAATGCTTGCATTTCCGTTGCATATTCCAGATACGCCCTAACATTCGCAGGATACTGCTGAATAATGGCTAAAAACCATTCAGCCGCCAACTCGCTGTTGTTTTGTGATCGCGCTAAGTAAGCAAGTTCCAGTAAAGCATTTAAGTTGCCGGGCGCGCCTCCAGGGGCTAAATCTAAAACTTTCTGTAACCAAAGTTGGGTACTTTCCAAGTCATTTAATGCCTTAAATGTCATGGCAATTTCAAAAGCGACCACCCAGTTTGAGGGGTTTTTTTCAGCTAACGCCATTAACTGGTCTAAACAAGCTTGGCTGTTGCCTTGATAAAACACACAAACCGCTTTTTGCACTTCAACAAACACATCCTTGGGTTTAATCGATAAAGCTTGGTCAAATAACGTTATGGCTTCATCTATCAGTTTTAAATCTTTGCAGATAATCGCGGCTTCTTTATACGCTGGAAATTGTGTAGGGTCATAAGCAATTGCCTTTTTATAAAGTGCCAATGCGGCATCCTTATCTTGTTTTTTTTTAGCGTCAAATGCTTGTGCCAAAAGATCGTTATAAACCGTTACCATTATTTAAACCTAGTCAGTATTTCAGGTAATTAGGGGCTTGATGTCCGAACCGATCACAATTTAAAGCCATACCACTTAAAAACCGACCTCTTTGCAGCGAGGGTAAAATTAAGGTTTATCCTGACGGTTCACTAATCCCAAGCGCCTCAAAGCCGCCAACAGCGTCACGCCTGCATAATGAAGCCAAGCGCTGCAATTGACTTCAGCACGATAACCTGTGCCGTTGCGGATAAAGGGTTGGGTTGTTTGTAACCCAACGGCACGGGCACAGATGCCAGGTTGCATACCGTGCAACCCAACAACCCACGTATAAACTCGCATTTCACTGGCTTATCGCCATTTAAAGTTAAGGCCAGTTGTATACATGTTGTCTGTATATGGCTAGCAATTGTGGAAACTAAAAATTAATCAATGCGTAACTTCTATTTTCTTAGGACTATAGTTCTTTCGTCTTTCGCCAAACATCAACCCAGCATTTCAGCAAGCAAATCTAAGTTTTTGCATTTAACCCGCACATCAGCGACTGCTTCTAAAATAAACGTTGAGAAAAACGCCGACAGCTTACCAAACGGCTCAGTACCTTTCATTTTCAGAATAGCATTGACAAACCCGTCCGAGCTGATGAAATCAAGCGCCAAATTGGCATTTGCCGCCAACGGAGCAACGGGAGCCCCGTTCATGATCGCATTCAAATAACGCCCAATTAATTCTGGGCCAAAATCATAATATTTTGAGTGCAGCATCATGTCGTAGCTGGCAATAACAGCGTCTTGGTCAAATTGCGCCAAAATTTGTTGTTCAAGCATCTTAGTTGTCGAGGGGCTGCACAATGCTATCGGTTGTAATTCACTCACCGTTTCAAATTTTTCTAAATGAAATGGATCTTTATACGGAACACCCGCCATATCCAATGCCAAAGCGTCCATAAAGTCATTGGCCAAATCCTTATCCATATGGACTAAATCTTTTTGGATTACTTGGCTGATGTCTTTCGCTTTCAAGCTAATGTTGACTAAACTGGTTTTATTTGCAAAAGGGATTTGTTGCCTACGGTATCCGCCTAACCATAATCCATGGCCTAATAGGGTATGGGAAGAATGCACAGAGAAATATGCCAAACCTTGCTCCCTAAAGGCATTGATTGACATGCCAACATTGGCATAAAAATCGATGCCTGCTTGGGATGAAATGGCAAATGAATCGCCAATCCCATAACCTTCTTCTCCATAATCCCTAAATCCGCTAAATCCAACACCTGCACTATTCGCCAAAATAACTTTTTGACTGTTGCAGATATCAGCAATAGCCTTCCAATCAGTCCCCTCCTCCAAACTGAATACCATATCTGGACGCAGCCGGATAACTAAGTCGTAAGTCTTACCCGATTTGGCTACCAACTGGTTACAGGCATGTATTTTGTAAAACATTTTATCTCTGTTAGATAACGCCGAAAATGGTAAGGAGGCGTCATCTTCTATTTCTATGGACTCGGTTTGATAAAATGCCTGCAACTGCGCCTTATTAATAGCGGTGTTGTTTTGGAGTAGCGAAAAGACCGAAGGTAATAACTGCTTGATTTGCGGATAGGAATAATTTTTTATATAGAACAGTTTTTTGTAAACGCCCAAGAAATGCCCACTGAAAACCCTGTCAGCATGGGAACTTGAATGAGGTTCTTTAAACCCAGCATCTTGCCAGGTATGAATATAAATGTCCGGTTGTAGTGGATCGATGAAAGCTGCTTTCAAACTTTCGTAGGCTTCCCGATAACCGCGTAATTGCCCTGAAATGCACAAAGCCACTTTTAGTTTTTTAGGTTGGGCGTAATGCCGAAAGTTAGGTCTAAAAAATGGTTTTAGATGTGCGTCGACCACCTTAACCGCATCTTTAACCGCAATATCGACATTTAGTGCCTCCAGTTGGTCTGAGGACAGCAATCCCTTTTGCAACAAATGGATTAAAATATTTTTTAAAATCGCAGGGTTTTTATCATGAAACGATGGCAATGCCTTCAATAGGCGATCCCGGTCACTAAAAACACTAAGGGCAGGATATTCTGGGTAATAGTCAATGATAATTAGGCAAAACAATAAGGCATCAATCGACTGTTTTTCAATTGCAGACTTTGCGAATAAATCAAACATCACATCATCGTCTATCGATTTTCTCAAGGCATTTATGCAAATACAAATTTCATTAAAGCCCAATAACGCCACATAATCACCTACATGATCGACAACATATTGTTTTAATTTATTATTTTCTTTTAATGCAGCAACTATCAGTAAAAAAACAAATAAGTCTTTTTTTACTAGGCTTTCATTCTGGCTTTCTATAAAAGTCTCTAAGAGCGGTTCAAAATAAGCCAACAATCGCAGTAAGTTATTATTCTGGTCGACTTTTAAGTTCATCACCCGAACAATGAAACCCCAGTTAGCAAATAAATTACTGGCAAGCGTTATCGGCAACTCCGTCAAGTTGATAACTTCTTTTGCACCGATTAAATAACTCAAGAGTTTACGGTTTATTTCCATGCCCACTCTGTAGTAGGGCGCTTGTAAAAGCAGCTCTTGAGCCGCAACCAATGGGTTGACGTCGAAAAAACCGAGCAAATACTTTTCGAAAAGCATTTGGTTATGGCTATAAACAACACCGGACTTTAATGTTTTTGCGGCTTCGCCAGGCTTGCCCAATGCTTGCAATTCCGTTGCATATTCCAGATACGCCCTAACATTCGCAGGATAGTGCTGAATAATGGCTAAAAACCATTCAGCCGCCAACTCGCTGTTGTTTTGTGATCGCGCTAAGTAAGCAAGTTCCAGTAAAGTATTTAAATTGCCGGGCGCGCCTCCAGGGGCTAAATCTAAAACTTTCTGCAACCAAAGTTGGGTACTTTCCAAGTCATTTAATGCCTTAAATGTCATGGCAATTTCAAAAGCGACCACCCAGTTTGAGGGATTTTTTTCAGCTAACGCCATTAACTGGTCTAAACAAGCTTGGCTGTTGCCTTGATAAAACACACAAACCGCTTTTTGCACTTCAACAAACACATCCTTGGGTTTAATCGATAAAGCTTGGTCAAATAACGTTATGGCTTCATCTATCAGTTTTAAATCTTTGCAGATAATGGCGGCTTCTTTATACGCTGGAAATTGTGTAGGGTCATAAGCAATTGCCTTTTTATAAAGTGCCAGTGCAGCATCCTTATCTTGTTTTTTTTTAGCGTCAAATGCTTGTGCTAAAAGATCGTTGTAAACCGTTGCCATTTTTTGAACCAAGCCCATTATTCAAAGTAATTAGGTAATTGATTGATACTGTACCGACCAAAACTTAAAGCTCAACCACTTAAAAATTGGCCTCTTTGCAGCGATCGTAAAATTATGGCCTATGCCATTATAATGCCAGCGGTATACCTGTTGTCTGGATAAGGCTGGCAATTATAATAATCAATGCGTAACTTCTATTTTATGAGGACTACAAGTCTTTCGTCTTCTGCCAAGCATCAACCCAATATTTCAGCAAGCAAATCTAAGTTTTTGCTTTTAACCCGCACGTCAGCGACTGCTTCTAAAATAAACGTTGAGAAAAACGCCGACAGCTTACCAAACGGCTCAGTACCTTTCATTTTCAGAATAGCATTGACAAATCCGTCCGAGCTGATGAAATCAAGCGCCAAATTGGCATTTGCCGCCAAGGGCACAACGGGAGTCCCGTTCATGATCGCATTCAAATAACGCCCAATTAATTCTGGGCCAAAATCATAATATTTTGAGTGCAGCATCAAGTCATAGCTTGCGATAAAAGCGTCTTGGTCAAATTGCGCCAAAATTTGTTGTTCAAGCATTTTTGTTGTTGGGGGGCTGCATAATTGTATTGGTTGAAGCTTGCTCATTTTTTCACCCCATCAGTTTTTTCAAGTTGAAACGGGGCTTTATACGGCACACCCGCCATGTCGAATTCCAATGCTTTCATAAATTCATCCGCCAAATCCTTGTCCATATGCACCAAATCATCTTGGATTACTTGGTAAATGTCTTCAGCTTTAAGGCTAATATTTACCAGATTAGGTATTTCGGCAAAATGGATAGTCTGTCTGCCATATCCGCCTACAAATAAACCATGGGCTAATAGAGTATGAGGGGACTGGACAGGCAAATACGCCAGCTCTTGCTCCATAAAAGCATCTTTTGACATGCCAATATTTGCATAAAAACTCATGCCAACTTGTGATGAAATGGCAAAACAATCCCCGATCGAATAGTTACCCTGCCCATTATCATTAAATCCCATAAATCCGCTGCCATTATCATCAGCTAAAATGATTTTTTTGGTATTGCACGTGTCTGCAATTACCAACCAATCAAGGCTACCTTCCAATTTGAACACTACATCAGGACGCACCCTGATAACTAAATCGTACTGCTTACCCGATTTGGCCACCAACTGGTTACAAGCATGTATTTTGTAAAACATTTTGTCCGTATTAGATAACGTGGAAAACGGAAATACGGCATCATCTTCTATTACTACGCACTCTGCCTTATAAAAGGCCTGCAATCGTTCCTTATCAATATCCGTGTTACTTTGCAGAAGAGCAAATACTGAAGGCAACAGCTGCCTGATTTTCTTATAGGAATAATTCTTTATAATGAACAAATTCTTGTATGCCTCTAGAAAATGACCACTAAAAACCCTATACGCATGAGCACTAATAAACGGCTCTTTAAACCCAATATCTTGCCAAGTATGGACATAAATATCCGGTTGCAACGGATCAATAAAAACTCTTTTAAGGCTTTCGTAGCCTTCCCGATAACCGCGTAATTGCCCAGAAATGCACAATGCAACCTTTAATTTTTTAGGCTTGGTATAGTGCAGAAGACTGGGTTTAAAAACGGGCTTCAGTTGTGCATCGACGGCCTTAACGACCTCCTTAACTGCTATATCAACATTTAGCGCATCCAGTTGGTCGAGGGAGAGTAATTCTTTTTGCAACAAATGGATCAATATGTTTTTCAATAACGCGGGGTTTTGTCCATTAAAAGATTGCAAGAGCTTGAAAAGGAAATCTCTGTCTCTAAAAATACGAAGAGCCGGATGATTGGGGTAATAGTCCACCATAATTAGACAAAATAACAAGGCATCAATCGAGTGTTTTTCGATTGTACACTTTGAGAATATATCTAAAGTCGCACATGTCTCCTCATCATTTACCAAGCTTCTCAAAGCTTTTAAAGAAAGACAAATATCATCAAAAGTCAAAAACTGCACATAATCATCAATAACATCAGTAACATATTGTTTTAATTTTGTATTTTGTTTTAATTCAGCAACAAGTATTAAGAAAACAAATAGGTCTTTTTTTACCAATCCTTTATTCGATCTTAAGGTAAACGATTCTAACAAAGGCTCAAAATAATCCAACAACGGCATAAAAACGCTAGGCCCATTTCTTTTAAACTCCATCACTCCGACTACAAAACCACGGTTTCCAAATAAATTATTGGCAAGCGCGATCGGCATTTCCGTCAAATTGATAACTTCTTTTGCGGTGATTAAATAACTTAAGAATTTGCAATTTATTTCCATGCTAACCTTGTAGTAAGGCGCATGCAAAAGTAACTCTTGGCTTGCAGAAAAGGGATTTATATCAAAAAAATCAAGCAAATACCTTTCGAAAAGTATTTGATTTTGAGTATAAACAACACCAGATTTTAATATTTTTACCGCTTCATCATACTTTTCTAATGCCTGCAATTCTGTTGCGTATTCAATATAGCCCCTAATATTTAAAGGGTGGTGCTGCATGACGGAAAGAAAGCGCTCAGCAGCTAGCCCCCTTTCGCCTTGGCCCCTCGCTAAGTAGGCGGATTCAAGCAATACGATTAAATTACTAGGCACCGCATCTAAAACCTTCTGCAACCATACTTGGCTGCTTCCAAATTCATTTATTTCTTTATATGTCAGGGCGATTTCTAACTCGATACCCCAACTTGATGGATATTTTTCATATAACACCATTAACTGCTCTAAACATTTTTGGCTATTGCCCAAGTGGCGTTGAGAAACCGCTTTTTCGATTCCAAGTGCCAAATTTCCCGGGCTAATCAATAATCCCTTATCAATGAAGGTTATAGCCTCATCTGCCATTTTTAATTGATTGCAGATATTTGCCGCTTCCTTATACGCTTGAAATTGCTCGGGTTCACAAGCAATTGCCTTTTTATATAGTGCCAATGCGGCAGGTTTGTTTTGCTTTTTTTTAGCTTCAAGTGCTTGTTTTAATAATTCATTGTAAGTTGTTGCCATTAATTGCTCCTATAGTGTCACTTTGTACCCGTGCTATATTTCAGGGATATAATTAAAGATCATCCTGACGATTTAGTATTTGCAGCAGACTCAACGTTGCCAACATCAAGAATGCCAACAATGTCCAAGCTGGCATACTGAAACCTAGGAATATCCAATTGACTTCAGCACAATCACCCTACCGTTGGGCATCAACTTGGCCGTTGCTGATAAAGAGTTGTTGGGCGCTGTTTGCAACCTAACAGCATTGGAACAGATGCCAGGTTGCATACCGTGCAACCCAAAAACCCATGTAAAAACACGCTTTTCACTGGCTTATCGCCATTTTAAAGTTAAGGCCAGTTGTATACATGTTGTCTGTATATGGCTAGCAATTGTGGAAACTAAAAAATAATCAATGCGTAAACTTTATTTTCTTGGAGCTTTAGGGTTTTCGTTTTTTGTCGAGCATCAAACCAACATTTCAGCAAGCAAATCTAAGTTTTTGCTTTTAACCCGCACATCAGCGACTGCTTCTAAAATAAACGTTGAGAAAAACGCCGACAGCTTGCCAAACGGTTCAGTATTTTTCATTTTCAGAATAGCATTGACAAACCCGTCTGAGCTGATGAAATCAAGCGCCAAATTGGCATTTGCCGCCAAGGGAGCAACGGGAGCCCCGTTCATGATCGCATTCAAATAACGCCCAATTAATTCTGGGCCAAAATCATAATATTTTGAGTGCAGCATCAAGTCGTAGCTGGCAATAAAAGAGTCTTGGTCAAATTGCGCCAAAATTTGTTGTTCAAGCATTTTTGTTGTTGGGGGGCTGCATAATTGTATTGGTTGAAGCTTGCTCATTTTTTCACCCCATCAGTTTTTTCAAGTTGAAACGGGGCTTTATACGGCATACCCGCCATGTCGAATTCCAATGCTTTCATAAATTCATCCGCCAAATCCTTGTCCATATGCACCAAATCATCTTGGATTACTTGGTAAATGTCTTCAGCTTTAAGGCTAATATTTACCATATTGGGTTTTGTGGCAAAAGGTATTGGTTGCCTGCGGTATCCGCCTAACCATAAACCGTGACCCAGTATGGTATGGGAAGAATGGGCGGAAAAATATGCCAGCCCTTGCTCCATAAAAGACTGTTTTGACACGCCGACATTGGCATAAAAATTGATTCCAGCTTGGGAGGAAATGGCAAAAGAATCCCCACTGCCATAACTTCCGCCTCTATTTTCTTTAAATCCTATAAACCCAGCGCCAGCATGATTCGCCCAAATGATTTTTTGGGTATTGCATGCTTCAGAAATTGCCAACCAATCAATACCCTCATCCAAACTGAACACCACATCAGGACGTACCCGAATCACCAAATCGTACTGCTTACCCGATTCGGTCACCAACTGGTTACAGGCACGTATTTTGTGAAACATCTTATCGCGGTTGAGCAACGCCGAAAATGGCATAACAGCATCGTTTTCTATTTCTACGCGCTCAGCTTTATAAAATGCCTGCAACTGCGCCTTATCAATGCTGGTATTGTTTTGTAGCAGTGAGAATACCGACGGCAACAGCCGTTTAATTTGCGGATAGGAATAATTCTTTATAAGAAACAGCTTTCTGTAAGCTGCCAAGAAATGACCGCTGAAAACCCTATCGGCATGCGCACTGGCATAAGGTTCTTTACAACCGACATCTTGCCAAGTATGGACATAAATATCGGGCTGCAACGGATCAATAAAAACTTTTTTGAGACTTTCGTAGCCTTCCCGATAACCGCGTAATTGCCCTGAAATGCACAATGCAACCTTTAATTTTTTAGGCTTGGTATAGTGCAGAAGATTCGGTTTAAAAACGGGCTTAAGTTGTGCATCGACCGCCTTAACGACATCCTTAACTGCTATATCAACATTTAGCGCATCTAGTTGGTCGAGAGAGAGTAATTCTTTTTGCAACAAATGGATCAATATGTTTTTCAATAACGCGGGGTTTTGGCCATTAAAAGATTTCAACAGCTTGAAAAGGAAATCTCTGTCTCTAAAAACACAAAGCTCCGGATGCTCTGGGTAATAGTCCGATATAATCAGGCAAAATAACAAGGCATCAATCCCATGTTCTTCAATTGCCGACTTTGCGAAAAGCTTGAACGTTACATCATCGCTTACCGATTTTCTTAATGCTTTTACTGAAAGGCAAATATCATCAAAGGTAAAAAATGCGACATAATCACAAAAATTCTTAGCAACATATTGTTTTAATTTTTCATTTTCTTTTAATCCGGCAACAATCAGCAAAAACATAAACAAATCTTTGTTCATTAAGCTTTCATGCTGGCTTTCGGTAAACACTTCTAACAATGGCTCAAAATAAGTCAGCAACCGCGTAAAAATGCCCGAACGATCAATTTTAAAATTCATCACCCCGACTACAAAATCACGGTTGCCAAATAAATTATTGGCAAGCGCGATCGGCATTTCCGTCAAATTGATAACTTCTTTTGCGGTGATTAAATAACTTAAGAATTTGCAATTTATTTCCATGCTAACCTTGTAGTAAGGCGCATGCAAAAGTAACTCTTGGCTTGCAGAAAAGGGATTTATATCAAAATAATCAAGCAAGTACCTTTCGAAAAGTTTTTGATTTTGAGTATAAACAACACCAGATTTTAATATTTTTACCGCTTGATCATACTTTTCTAGTGCCTGCAATTCTGTTGCGTATTCAATATATCCCCTAGCATTTAAAGGGTGGTGCTGCATGACGGAAAGAAAGCGTTCAGTCGCTAACCCCCTTTCACCTTGACTCCTCGCTAAGTATGCGGACTCCAGCAATACGGTTAAATTACTAGGTACCGCGTCTAAAACCTTCTGCAACCACACTTGGCTACTTGTAAATTCATTTATTTCTTTAAATGTCAGTGCGATTTCTAAATCGATACCCCAATTTGGGGGATATTTTTCATATAACACCATTAACTGGTCTAAACATTTTTGGCTATTGCCCAAGTGGCGTTGAGAAACTGCTTTCTGAATTTCAAGCGCTAAATTTCCCGGGTTAATCAATAATCCCTTATCAATGAAGGTGATAGCCTCATCTGTCATTTTTAATTCATTGCAGATAATTGCCGCTTCCTTATACGCTTGAAATTGCTCGGGTTCACAAGCGATTGCCTTTTTATAAAGTGCCAATGCAGCAGGTTTGTTTTGCTTTTTTTTAGCGTCAAGCGCTTGTTTTAATAAATCATTGTAAGTTGTTGCCATTAATTGCTCCTATAGTGTCAGTTCGTACCCGCGCTATATTTCAGGGATAAAATTAAAGATCATCCTGACGATTTACTATTTGCAGGAGGCTCAAAGTTGCCAATATCAAGAACGCCAACAACGTCCAAGCTGGCATACTGAAGCCGAGAAAGCTCCAATTGACTTCAGCACAATCACCCGTGCCGTTGAGCATTAATTTGATCGTTGCCGACAAAGGGAAATTTTGCAACATGTACTCAAGGCCTGGCCCACATTCAGGCACTTCGTCCGGTGGTAAATGCTGTAGCCAGACATGCCGCAGGGAAACTGCCGCACCACACAACGCGGTAATGGCAGCAATAATGCTATAAACCCGTTTGCCTTTAAGGCCAGGGTTATGGATGACGGCAATCAAAAAACAGATGCCGGTAAGGAAGATGGCGATGCGCTGGGAAATGCACAATGGGCATGGTGCCAAGCCATCAACAAATTGGAAATAAGCCCCCATTGACAACAAGAATACACAGCCTAAAAATCCCCAAAGAAACCATATCCTTGGGTTAAATCGTAAAAAAGCCAACATATTTACCTTTTTTCGCTAGGATAATGAATGACATCAGGCTTGTTTCACCAAGGCTTCATACTCTGCTGGCGTTCCGCAAAACTGAATTTGTGATAACTCAACCAAATCATATCTAACGTCTGCGCCTTTTTCTATCAAGCCGTTATAGAGGGGGGCAATATAATATTCGCCTTTAACGGTGTCATTTTTTTCAACCGCATCTAAAAATAGCTGGTTGAATGTTTCAACGTGCTTGAAATAATAAAGGCCATCAGAACATAAATCTGAAATACGTTGTTTTTCTGTGGTTTTGGTTACCCGAAAATCAGGTGCTGGTTCAACAAACGACCAATGGTCGCCTTCGCCCTTAAAAACCTCAAGATAGCCATCACACTCTTCAGCAAATTCTGGTTTAACAAAATCAGGCCTAAAAGTATCAATATTAAATATGTAGACACCATTATCAGAGGTTAAGCCTTGCAAACCTAAATAAACAGTGTCCGCTTGGCCTCGTGTGGTTTCATTAAAAGTTACTAGCTGGTAGTTTTCAACACCTAATTCCACTAGTTGTTTTTTGACGAAATTGACGGCATCGTGGTCTGTCCTAACCATGAAGACAAACAAATCCGTGGAGAAATATTGACGGAAGGAATTAACCGCGTGATAAAAAACGGTATGTTCGTCAAGCATCAATTGGTATTTTGGTAATGGGTAACCAGCATCAAAAAATCGGCTGCTATTGCCAACCATAGGTATTACTATCATAAAGTTTCCTTATTCAACCATGTAATCTTTATATAACCTCAAGCCATTTGCCAACATTGCTTTTTGCCGCAAAGGGTTATCGGCGTGTAACGGCAACATCGAAATAAACAGGAGGATGGTTTGCGGCATCATGTCTATGGGTTTTAAATTCAAAAACGTCCGCTTTAAAAACAGCGACTGTATCAACCGGGTTCGTTCGTCTGTTTCCACAGTAAACTGGAATGACAAGCTATCGGACATTTCACATTGGAATGCGCCTGCGATAATAAAATCATACAAGCCTAAAACCGAATGGCTGAGTTTTGCCAAGTCATAACACAAATCACCGAACAGGGATTGCTGACCATCGTACGTGATGCCACGAGGGTCAATGACATTGAGTGTATCTGAGCGTGAGTCAAACAAGATATTACTGAAACACAAGTCACCATGCAAAATGCCTGGAACAATTGGTACTTCATTTGCCCTAGCAATACAGTCGGAGACAATTTCCCGCAAGGTAGGCAATTTTTTGCCATTAAAAATGACTGGCTCGTCAATTGAAATACCTTGCTCTTGCTGAAAACGCTCTAACCTATCCATGGTTTTGGTGGTTAATAAGGTGTTACGCTCATTGGTGATTGCCTGATAATCAATATCGGGATACAACGCCAAGCTGGCTGAACACGCCGCCAACCATTTATTGCATTGATCGAATATCTTGCTCCAAAAGTACGCCGGATTTGTACCATGCACATAGATTTCGTTTAACGGTGCTTGGCAAAGGTATTCCAACATATAAAACGGCATACCAGCAGTATCGACACCGTGCTCGATCAATTGTGGGGTATATTTTTTTAATGGCGCAGGCAGTTTGGCAAACCATGCGGCTTCGGCGGCGATTTTATGGGGTGGATTCCCTGTTTTACGGACGCAGCCATCAACAATCTGTAAATTGTTGAATGACCGTTGCGTGGTAATGTTTGCCCTCGCTTTGTAATAACTGTTGGTATGCCCTAAATCATACCATTGCTCAATCACCGCTCTGGCGAGGGCGACTTTACTGTCGTAAGTCCGGACTGCTTTGACAAAATTGCCACGGGCGGCAGTAAGACTGCGTATCAGGCATTTAACATCCGCGAAAGAAAAATAACCACACCACACCAATTCATCGGTTGTTTCTGTTGATTCAATTTCCCAGTCATAAAAATCTTGAGTTCTGGCTAAGCCGATTAAATCGACCTCTTGTGGGAATTCCAATACCAAAGTATCACCGTGTAAGATGCGTACCGTTTCATTATATTCGCCAATACTATTGAGCACATATAACAACGATTCCGCCAAACTTAAGCCCTCGGGAACAAAAACACACTCAACGCCTAAATACTTTAATCGGCTCTTATCTTTGTCTGGCACATTGAATTTTTCAGGCAAAGAAAGGTATTTTTTTTCTTGAAAACAATTGCCCAAGCTAAGTAACTGGTGTTCAAACAATCTTTTATTGCCAACAGGTAAAAAACTGGGCGGCAATTTGCCTAATTCTGCCTGGAACTCACTGCCGACATAAGCCGCCGAGGCGATAATTATCATGACTCTTTCCCTAACAACGCGATAATTTCTTCATAGGATTTTTCCGCGAATTCGGACGGGCGCACCGCTTTGTCATCAACATAAAAACCTTCCATACCGCACCAAGGCTTACCGACCATCAATTCGTCGTATGGCACAGCGTGTTTGTCTAGCCACTGGACAATAGTTGGTAAGGTAAATGCGTTAATTTTCCCCACATTACCTTCATAAGTCCGCATATTGCGACTGGTGTTTATCACAACAGTAAAGCCCATTTTTTGGTATTCGCGCATTTTCTCAATCACTGGCACTACTGGAATTGAGTTTGTATAGTCGCCATTTACGGTATGACAAATAGTGTCATCCAAATCCATAATCAGTCTTTTCATTATTACGTTTCTTAACTTGGGAGTGATGAAAAATAAAGCAATTGTAAGAAGGGTGTGTCAAAAACTTGGCATTATAAGTAATCTTTAAAAAACGCCTCCGCCTGCTGGGGAATATCTGTGCATATCAACAAATTATCATCCTTAACAAATGGGGAACACCGAATCTTTTCCCATATAGGCAAATGTTGGCGACGATGCAATTCAGGAGACACGATACAAACTTTTTTATGGTTATCCAAATGCTGTTGTACGGCAACTTCCGTCCACCAATTCCCATAAAAACCATCCAGCCAAATACCATTGATGCGTTCATAAAAAGCAGGGGCTGGCTCACATTCGCTTTGCCGTGCAAAAGAATTTATACCCGTGTTGAGATACCACAAGGTATCAGGTACTGTCATATCAAAAGTAAAATAGTTGGTAATTTGATAACGGCTCAACAACTCTTTCAACAGACCATAGAGCCCACAAGATTTGATATTTAATGCCAGCATCAAATTCTCGCCATGCGCCTGATAAAGCTTTAAAAAATCTTCAAACAATAGTACAGGCGCATCAGGAATTGCATGGGACACCACTAATTTGCCTTGGAAGTCCCTAATATCGGTTTCTAAACCCAGTCCATTTTGAAAAGAACGCTTAAATGCGGCAACGCTATTTTTTTCGCTCGCTTCTAACCAATACCCACGATGACTAATTATTTGCATAATTGATGGCTTGATTTTTTGCGTTTATCGAAAAAGGCAAACATGATTTGCACCAATAATGCCGAAATATGATCTCTTGGCATTGCATGGTATCACTCAAGCACTTCAGCAAGCATCTGCAAGTTTTTATTTTTAGGTTGTTCGTCAGTAGCCGCTGTTAAAATGAAATCCGAGAAAAATGCCAATACCTTATCAAAAGCATCGCTATTTTTATTTTGCATGAAAACGGTAACAAAAACGTCTGACGTTACCAAATAGTACGCTAAGCTTTCATTACCTTTTAATAAGGTTACCGGTGAGTCATTGATAATAGAGGAAAAATAACGCACAACTAATTCTGGATCAATTTCATAATACCTGGAATACAACATCAAGTCGTAACTGGCAACAACAGAATCTTGGTCAAACTGCGCCAAAAGATGCTGTTTAAGCGTTTCCTTAGTAAACGGACTACAAAACTCCAGCGCTTGGATTTCTTTGGAATCTGGCTTTTTTTCTACCTGATAAGGGTCTTTATAAGGAACGCCTGCCATATCCAATTCCAAAGCCTGGATAAATTCATCAGCTAACGTTTTATCCATATTTGGCAAGTCCTGCTGAATAACCTTGTAGATGTCTTCAGCTTTAAGGCTAATATTTACTAATCTTGCTTTTTTGGCAAAAGGAATATCCTGCCTTTTATAGCCGCCCAACCATAAGCCATGGCCTAAAGTCACATGAGACGACACTACAGAAAAATACCCTAACCCTTGTTCATTAAAAATATTTTTTGAAATACCTACATTGGCATAATAACTAATGCCTATTTGGGAAGAAATGGCAAAAGAATCACCAGTTGTATAGCCGCCACCGCCGTTTTCATTAAACCCGCCGAACCCCACACCCGCTGCGTTCGCCAAAATGACCTTGCTAGTATTGCAAATTTCAGCGATATCTAGCCAATTAACGTCCGAGTCCAAGCTGAATACGACATCAGGACGCACCCGGATACTAAATCATAATGCTTACCTGATTTGGCAACTAGCTGATCACAAGCATGTATTTTGTAAAACATTTTGTCCCGATTAGGGAACTCGGAAAAAGGCAATGAAGCATCATCTTCTATTTCTACAAAATCCGTTTTATAAAATGCTTGGAGCTGGGCTTTATCTATAGTGGCACTGTTATCCAGTAAGGAAAACACCGATGGCATTAACGCCTTTATTTCGCTGTACGAATAGTTTTTTATATGGAATAGATTTTTATAGGCTGCTAGAAAATACCCACTAAAAACCCTATCTGCATGGGAACTCATGAATGGCTCTTTAAATCCGACATCTCGCCACGTGTGTACATAAATATCGGGTTGCAGTGGATCAATTAAAACCTCTTTGAGACTGGCATAGGCTTCCTTATAGCCCCGCAATTGACCAGATATACAAAGTGCTACTTTTAGCTTTTCTGGCTTAACAAAGCTTAAACGGTTAGATTGAAAAACAGGCTTGAGCAGGGTGCAAACGGATTTAACCGCCTCAATAACAGTTGCATCAAAATTCATTGTTTCAAGTTGCGCCATAGTCAACAGCTCTTTCTGCAACAAATGAACCAATATATTTTTCAACAACCCAGGATCTTTATCGCCAAAATTTGGCAATAACTTCAAAAGAAAATCCTCATCAGAAAAATCAGCTAATGCAGGATTTTTTGGATAATAATCCACTATTATTAAACAAAATAACAAAGCATCAACCGAATGCCGCTCTTTTGCACACTTTGCAAATAAGGTAAATACACCTTTGTCAGTTAATAAACTTCTCAACGCTTTTACTGAAAGGCAAATGTCATCAAACGTCAACTTTTCCGCATAATCATCTATCGGTTCAATAACATATTGTTTTAATTTTTCATTTTCCTTTAATGCGGCAAATAATATTAATAACACAAATAAATCTTTGCCTACCAAGCCTTGATGCTGTTTTTCGGTAAAAATCTCGAGCAGCGGCTCAAAATAATCCAATAATCGCTTAAAAATACCTGACGGGTCTATTTTAAAACTCATTACCCGAACAACAAAATCACGGTTTTTAAATAAATTACCAACAAGCTCTGTAGGCAACTCCGTCAAATTAAGAACAGTTTTTCCACTTATCAAGTAACTTAAAAACTGACGGTTTATTGCCATACTAATTTCATAGTAAGACGCATGCAAAAGTAACTCTTGGGCGGCAATAAATGGATTTTCCGCGAAAGAACTGAGCAAATATTTTTGGAAAATTATTGGGTTTTTGCTGTTGATAACACCTAGCTTTAGGGTTTTTGTAATATCACCATCCTTACCCAAAGCTTGGAGTTCGGTCGTAACTTCGAGATAGCTTTTAATATTTGTAGGGTGATACTTAATTGCCGTTAAAAACCACCTGGCGGCTAACTCGCTATTGCATTGCAATCTCGCCAAATAAGCCAATTCCAATAAAGCATTTAAATTACTAGGCACTATATCTAGTGTATTTTGCAACCAAGCTTGAGCATTTTCCAATTGATTTAATTCTTTGTAGGTCAAGGCGATTTCAAAAGAAACAAGCCAATTTGTAGATTTTTTTTCAACCAACGCCAATAACTGATCCAAGCAATTTTGGCAATTACCTTGATTGCGTTCACAGATCGCCCTTTGGATTAAAGCAACCTCATCATTTGGCTTAAGGGATAATGCCTTATCAAAGAAGACGATTGCTTCATCTAGCAATTTTAAATCTTTGCAGATTATCGCAGCTTCTTTATAAGCTTGAAATTGATTAGGATCAAACTCAATAGCTTTTTTATAAAGTGCTAATGCGGCATTCTTGTCTTGCCTTTTTCTAGCTTCAAGAGCTTGATTCAATAAATCACTGTAAACCGTTACCATTATCCGCACCTATTCTTTGAGTTAAAAACAAACAATAACTATAAATTGACCGTATCCGCCAATACCTTAAATAATTTAAAACAATTTCAACAGATAGTTAATTTTTTGGAATCAATCCACCAAACAACTTATCCGCTTGGCGAATTAACTCTGAACATTCATTAAACTTATTTTGGTATTTTTTATCATCCGCAGGATTCTCAGACAATGTTTTCAAAACTTTATAAATATCCAGCAACCAACTAGAAAGTGCAGCACCTTGTAAATCGGCCTTGGTTATCCGCTGATGGTAGTACTGGGTATCCACAAAAGCCTTTATGGCATTGCCATCAATTTTCACGCCTTTTATACCGTTTAAATTAGCTATGGATTTAACGGCTTGTTGTGGATTAGTTAATAGTTGTGCGTAATTTACGAAACATCTTGGCAATCCCCGTGAGTATTTTTCTGCATCAAGCACGTGCCTTATCCATAATAAAAATGATTTTTGCTGGGAAAAACCGTCTCTTTTATACAAGGACTTAGCGACCTCTATCGGATGCCTAAAAATAAGCACCACGTTTACTTGTACATTTAAGTTCGCCAAAACATCTAACCACAAAGGCAAAAGCCTGCACATGCGTGGATCTTTTATCAAAATTCGGCTTGAACTGGAAAACTCTCTAACAATGTAATCTATAAGTAGCGCTTTGTATTGCTCCATTGAATCTACTTGGAAAGACTTCTCATCTATGGGCAAAACATCGTCCCAACTGGAGTTTAATGAATTGAGAATATCTCCGTGAATAGTGGTCAATTCTACTGACTCCCAATACCCTAAGGCATTTGCTTCATTAGCCAGCATCAAATCATTTGCCATATCCATACCAGATAAGCCCAAGACCCTTGTTAAAGCCGAAGTGCCACTTCGGTGCATACCCAATACCAAGACCGCCTTTTTGTTAGCTTTGCGGAATGCCTCTATCATCTCTGTGTTGACAACTTCCTCGCGCAACCAAGGATGCCCCCTTCGACCTTCATTTATTCCAAGTACGCAAAAATGCAAAAATGGCTCAAATTGGCCTTGTTCAGCAGCAACTTTAATATCTGGATTATTCGCCAAATAATAGGCGCGGTCAAAATAGGGGCAAGGAGAAAAACCTTCCACATAAAAACTGTTTTTTTGAGCCTTAATCTGTTCTATGTAATAAGTAAGAGGATCTATTTCGACTAATAACGACTGTGTTTGTCGAACATAATTATTATGGAAATGGGGATTTGGGCGAACGACAGGATCTTGAAAATGATTCAAATAATGCAGCAGAGGATTGGTAGTAAAACGATCTTCTACAAATTGACTGCAATACCATTCAGTAGAAAAATATTGGTTGGGGATAACTGGATTTTCTCTACTATGAACAGTATTCCTAAAAAAATGCACTAACGGATGCTGAAATTGAACATTAATATTTTCTAAATTCTTATAATGCTCACAATCAAACAGGGGATGCGGGGATAGTTGCTGACTTTTTGGATGCGATAAAAACTGGCTTAATGAGGAAATACTGACATCAACCCGTTGTTTTATTAGATATTCCTTATCTAACAAGGGAAATTTTTTATCGAAATCGACAACCTGTTGCCACCAAGCATGCCTTTTAATACATAGCAATTTTTCTATCGCAACTTGCCCGGATTCGCTTAGCTCCCCAACAGAAAGCAAAGACTGCCCGAACTTTACAGACAACCAAATTAACTCTACCGCTAACCAATCGGGCAATATAGTCAATTCTTCTGAGACTTCTTCTAAGGCAGTTAATGGTTCAACCCAATTTTGGGACAATTCAGCTTCACTGAATAAATCAGATAGATTTTCTATCATTCGTTTGACTTAATTTTAATGTATATATGGCAAACTTTGACAGAGCATTACCAATAGGCATGCTCGTCAAAACTAAATCACTTAGCTACTTCAAAAAGCAATGTCGCAACGCATAATCATAAACGGCATAATCAATTTCACAAAAACGCATCAATTCCCTTCTTACTGACATAGGCACTTCTTCAGACTTTTTTCTATCCGCTGTTATATTCTTTTTCGGTATATTATTTTTCAAAACAGCGTACTGAGGATATTTTTTACAAAAATGCTCAATCGAATCATCAAACAACTCGGTTAAACCAACAAAGCTGGTTTTATCCAAATTAGTAATCGCCATTTTAAACAGCTCATCGTCTGTTAGGCCTTTATAATTAGTTCTTGCCTTCATAGTATGATTACAAGCCAATTGCCAAGCCTGTGTGTTTTGAGTATCGGTTGCAATTGCACGAATAGTGACTTCATCCATGGATTGTTCAAAACCAATATTAAAGAAAGACACAATATCTAACTCAGTAGCTAACTGATAATGTTTGATATGAGGGTGTTTTTTTGAAATTTTTTGCCAGAAAAAATACAGGGACAACAATCTGTCAATAGGATTCCTTAAAAAAGTGATGATATCCACGCCTTTATTTTCAAGCAGATCAAAGCCACTGTGACCAAGATATAAGTCATAATCAGCTGCTTTTGAGTTGTCAAAATTTACATATTCTTGCAAGCTGCCATTGTAGGTTTTTTCTTCCGGATACATCGCTTGCAAAAAAGAAGTGAACGATGTACCTGCAGTTTTTCCAATGTGGAGGAAAGCGATTCTATCATTTGAATTCATAAAATTAGTGATCCTAAAATATTACTGTTGTTATAAAAAATAACTAAATAAAACAATTTGTTTGGCGATACAAAATAAACATATCCAAATACGCGCCATGTACTATCAAAATCAACAGTCTTTTTAAATCAATGAATTAAAAAGACCCTTTTACATAAAAACTCATTGCAATTCTTCAAAACCGCTGACAAATAATCATCAAGAATTATTATCTAAAATAATTATTATCTAAGCTATAGCCATACAGATTCAATGTTTCGCCACATTCCTTCAAAAAGATACTTTTTTCTTCGCTAGTCCATTTTAATTCGTCGATTGACACAGCAAGCCAATCATCAGCAGTCCTTTCAACTTTTTGCGTTTTAAAAAACTCCAACAGCCTATTTTTATAATCATCAGGCAGTTGCAACATTTTTTGCAATTTAGTAACTACTTTTAGTGGATGATGCGCCAAATCATATTGATCTATTTCTAATCGTTGCGAAGAAGGAATGCTTTCTTTAACCTTCAGCCACATATTCATTGATGCCGACCAATCTTTGCAATAAGCGACAAATGGCATATCAGGAAATTTCTTTTGACGAGAAAGCACATTTTCCAAGCCTCTTCTTTTTGCGAAAATAAAATAGGCATCAGGATACAATTGCAAAATACTTGGAATAGCTTCAATCATCTTCCATCCAGGCGTTTTATCAATAAAGACTTCCTCTTTATAAAATCGGTGATAAAACAGCCTAAATAATTCCGCAAACTGCTGATTTATCATTCCCGCGTCGAACCTACTCAACAACACGCCTTTTATTTTTGCTGCATCAGCATTTTTTTCATAATACTCATCCACGCTACAGAAGACATCATGGACAAGCGGCATAAAATGCCCTTCACCAGTTGCTGTTTTGCCTAATTGTAAACAATTAATTAATGATAAGTTTAAAACACTCGTACCAGAACGAGGAGATCCCACAATAAAAATTGGCTGTGAAATATTTTTCATTGGTACTTTTTTTAAAATAATTGACCCTACTTCATAGCTATTGCCATTTGTATCAATAGCGGCAATATATATTTGGGTGATATTTTTAAAAATCAGGGATTCACCTTTATAGATAAACCGACACTGTTCTGCACCCATAACATTTGGAAATTGTTTTTTAACATCAGGGCTTTCCATCTCTACAGGTACATCGATTGAAATATCATTAAAATAAATAACGATTTTTTCTAATCGAACTTTTCTGTTTAAAACCCAGCCAGCTATATTTACTCCACTAGAATCAATAACATCACCTTTAGCAGGGTGTGAAAAAGCGCCAAATAAAATATCATCTTTGGCTACCGGTTGAATAAATTTTGTAACAGCTATAACTTCAAATTTCATATTTCTGTGATTTATGTGATTTAGTAAGAGAGATATATGCTTATCATTTAATTATGATGCTTCTTTGCTATAGGCAAGTTGCTTATATAACCCAACAACCTTATTAAGTTCACAAGAAAATTCAACATTACCATGTAGCTTTTCCCATAAACCCTCTTCGGTAATTGCCCGTTCCATCGCATCCGCTAAACTTTGCCCATCGCCTAGACGGAATTGCAAGCCATCAACATCATGCCTAATCCTTTCTCCTGGGCCGCCTTTATCACTACAGATGACGGGTTTACCAAACATCCATGCTTCAGAAATGATGAGGCCAAAAATCTCCCACCATATGGATGGCACGATCAACCAATCAACGCGGTTAATCCGTAAAGGGAAGTCTTTATGTTCATATTCACCATTAAAGATAACGTTTGCACCATCTTCTAATTTGGCTTCTTTTTCCATAAAGGCATTGTATTTTTCCCTGAAACCTTCGGTCGCATAATGCAAATTAGCACCATTGATTTCCACTACAAAATCAGTAATTTTGCGTTTCCGTAATTCTTCTACCGCATCAAAAATAACTAGCAAGCCTTTGTTATCAATCAACTGTCCAAAAAAACCAAATTTGTTATGCGTCGCTTTTTTGGTACTGACCATGCCTTGATTGAGATTTTTTTGCCCATTACTGATTTGTACAATTTTTTCTGCTGGCAATCCAAACCGGACAAAAAAATCAATCATAAAATTGGTTGGTGTGGTGAAAGTATCCACAGCCTCAAAATGCCGTAATACCCACATACGCTTCACCGTATAGTGTTCTGGAGAACGGTCTGGATAACATTGATGGCAACGGATTGAAGAAGGTGTATCACACATACTTCTATCGTATTGCCTTACCATTTGACCGTAAGAATCACATATCGACAAAAACTCGTGAAGAGTAAAAACAATCTTCGCATCCGGTAGAACCTGCCTAGCAAGGGAGATAAAGTCCAATCCGTAGGTTAAAAAATGATGAAAATGGATAACATCAGGCTTGACCCATAACAAGAAATCTTGAAAACGCTCCAAGGATGCTGGCTCCAAACACTTGTGCCACAAATGGTCGTAAGCACGCGACAAAAATAAAAACTCATTTTCTCGCCCATCAAACCCGGTTATGTGCGCGCCACTTTTAAATAACGAGGGGTACTGATGCGGCTCTACAGAGGCCAATAAATAGGGGTCGTACTCTCCGTCTTCTTTTAAACCAGTAAATAATTCATAACAAGCTTGTTGTGCGCCACCGCGCACCAATTCTGGATGAAACAATGAAATAAGCAGTATCTTTTTTTTCATAAAAATTATTTTTAGTTAGATGCTAAGACTTGGTTGGTTAAGCCAACCAAGATTTAAATGCCTGTAAATCGATAAATAACGGACAACGATTGCTGACCCAGAAAATTACTACCAATTTAAAGTTGAACATCAATACCATAAGGCAAGTTTTCGCCCCATTTTCTAGTAAAGCTCCATCGGTTAATAAAACTGGCACTGCCTAGGAATTCATTTTTACCTGATCCCTTCCCTTCTAAATGCCATAGCTTTATATCGCCGGCATACCATACTGGCGACCCTATTTGATTAAATTTCAAACATAAATCGGCATCTTCATAATGGCCAAATATAAAGCCACGGGAAAAGCCCTCTACCTTTTCAAACAGTTTTTTATCACAAGACATAAACGCACCAGTTACTGCCGGCACTTTCCTGGATTTCTCTACTAGCCCAATATTATCAGGCGCGCCTTTACAGTAATGCTCAACCCTCACTAAATAAGGCTCATCTCCCGTATCGTCTTCCGTAAATGAGTATTTGACGCTATCTTTTTCAAAATACATGCCTGCGTGCATCACTGAGCCATCATCGTAGTACAAGCGTGCGCCGAATATCGATTTAGGGTGCTTCATAGCGAAATGGTTATGTGCCACTAACCAATCTTTGTGTTTTGGAAATACGTCTGGATTCACAATTAAAATGCGGTCAGATTGGGCATATTGGACACCCACATTGTTACCAACTGAAAAACCAACATTGCCTTTCATTTGTACAATAAAAATCGACAGCCCATACAATCGTAGCGCTATTTTTGCTTCCCTATGGGCTGGCTCAGTTATTTCAGGGCTATTGATGACATAAATAAACTGGGTGTCTTTAATTTCATTATTGTTTGAAAACAACGCCATCTGTAAAAACAGATACTCGATTTTTCCGTAAAGGACAATAATGACGCTTTGTTTGTATTTTCTCGGCCCACGCGAATATTCAGTGACAATATGATCGGAGTAATCATTAACAATCATAGTGTTAAGCGCTAAAAAATTAGCTCCCAACTGATTATCTAACCAACTCAATTTTGGCGGCGTAGGATGCCCAATAACTTCTGTTTTTAATAAATGCGGCAATGCCATATTAAAGACATCTTGCTTTGCCTTACGGGTAAAAGTAAAGCCTTGCCCCCAAGTCTGACCAGATTCCAAAAAAACACTAATAGTTGAATCAAATGTTGCATTGGGCAATTGCGGCACATGCACCAAACACCAAAAAGCTAATTCCGCAGGGTGCAGGCACTGTAAATGCTCCTCAACATCAAGCCGTCTGTAACGGTAAATTTGGTTTGAAGCTATCTTGATGTTCATTTCACCAATGCTGACCGTAAAGGATTTTATTGGGCTGTGTAAGTCATTAGTCCAACCAATAATCAACATAAACTTGTCGGTAAAGACTGTCACATCGGCTATAAACGGAGGCACTTCTTGGGCTACAGGCAAACCAAAAATAGCATTGCTGTCTTGTTGCTGCTCATTAACCAATAAATCAGACGCTAAAGTTACTGTTAAAGGTGTGTTGGCAACGGCAACTTGTTCGCCATTAATACCAAGCGCCACAACATGAGGTTGACCATCAAAAAAGCGTGCCGGCATGGTCGCCGCAAACGCACTACAGCCATCGCCAATACCTGCATCTAAAAGGTCTTGCCTAAAAAAGCTCGCAGACTCTGTAGCTATCAGCTCATCATCAACAAAAATATCGACCAACAAGCTTTGTTCTGGGTTGTTAACATCATTAATCCAACCTCTAATACCTCTTTGATCACATAAATCCAAGCTGCCACGAATTTGCATCGCTGCCACTGGTGATGCATTCAATATAGGTGCCTCGGGCATATTTTCTGCTTGGGGCTCTGGTTGTAAAACCTCGCCAACAGCCAAGTTTTCTGGTGTGGCGATAGATTGTGGTTTGTTTGGCAAATAAAACTCAATGATTTTTACTTCAGGCAATTCCCAACCACGTGCACTTTCTATAATTTCAATACTATGTTTATGCCCATCAAAATACTTTTCAGGCATTGGCATATAAAACGCGCAACAACCTTTACCAATATTGGCATCCACTAAGTCTTGGCGAAGAATATTGGCTGTGATTCTGGTGACGAACTCATAATCTATCAGTATATCGATCTGTAAAGCCAACTCAGGTTGCTCAGGATCAATTATCCAACCACCAATACCTCGCTCATCACAGACATCAAGACTGCCGTGTAATGTATTTTTTTGGGCTTCGCTCTGTTCTATCATGTCACTTTCTCATTATTTTTATAAAAACTTTAAAGCACCGCTGTCTTAACTAATGACTCATGCTTCCAATTAAAGAAAAACCACTAACGTAAAAAACCATCTGAAAAAAATCAGCAACTTAATAACCATTAATCATGGTAATGCTTCCACTAATGCAATACTAGATTCCGCACACATAGCATGGGTAATTGGCTTGGTAATTTGATTAACCATTGCCTGCCATTGATCGGTTTGTTTAGCAACGGCGACGAGTTTATCAGCCCAGCTGAGTTTATTTCTTGCTGGAACCCGGTAGCCATCAATGCCATCTTTAATTTTTTCTGCCATACCGCCAATATCAGCAACTATAGGCGGACGTCCATAGACAAATGCTTCTTGAATAACCATTGGTGAGTTTTCCCACCATATTGAAGGGACGACAACCCAATCGATGCGCGCCATACGGTTAGCTAGTTCATGCGGTTGATAGGCCCCAACCCATTGCAAAACCCCTTGTTCAATTAACGGTTGCCGCAATGCTTCAATTTTTTCCCTAAATTCAACTGGCTGGAATTCTAAATTTGCACCGTGTATTTCCATAACCAATTGTTTACGCTGATTTTTGGGAATTTCATGCAATGCTTGCAATAATAAATCAACGCCTTTATAAGGATTGATTTGCCCAAAAAAACCAAAACGATTACGGGTTTCACCTTCGGCAATGGCTCGTCCAGGTAATTTTGCTTCGATACTTTGACCATTTTCAATGACAACAATTTGTTCGGGTTTTAAGCCCCATTTGAGGTAACGCTGCCTTAGAAATTCGGAAGGAGAAATAAATTGATCAACAAAGGCAAAATGGCTGAGGAAAAAATGCTTTCTTAGCCAAAAATCTTCGGCGGTTTTATCGGGAAAGCACTGGCTGCATTCATCATAACTTTCCCGCGAACACAGTTTAAAACTCCCAGTTTTAATCATTTGCCCATTATTGCTACAAATCGCCATGTATTCATGCAAGGTCATAATGATTTTTATTTTTGGATCAATTTGCTTGATGATCCGCAAATATTCCAACCCCAAATGGGCATAGTGATGGGTATGCACCACTGTGGGTTTTAATGCCCTGATTAAATCGGCAAACCATGTTGTTAGTGAGTCCTGGTGGGCGGCTTTCATTTTATGGCCATCATAAACGGTCTGTTCCCACAAATATTCGTTTTCTCGGCGACGGCTAATCGCACCCGTTAAGCCTCGGTTACGGTCTGCACGTCCCAAAAACCACGCTTCTTCAACTCGGTCATGTTCGCGGTAGGCATTGAATAAGTTATAGGCAGCTAGCTCACCGCCACCTAAACTGAAATCGGGATGGGCATGCGCCATCACTAATATGCGATGCTTCTTTTTTGAAAATAATCCGTTATCAACCAGGTTCATTGGTAAGCTCTTTAAGCAATTGTTGCCAACGATTTTGATGGCGCACCGCATTATAAAGGACAACACGGAAACGAAAATCACCGTGGTCGAATAGTTTAAAGCTTTGCCGCTCAAGATGGGTAAGTTGCACTTTAGGATAATAAGCAACTTTTAATCCAACATCATGCAACTTCAGGCAAAGGTCTGAATCTTCAAAATCACCAATGAGATACTCGCTATCCCAACCGCCAACTTTATCTAAATCGGTACGGCGAATTAACATGCACGCACCAGTAACGGCAGGAAGTATGCTCAATTCTTGTGCAGGATCAAGAATCGGATCAAGTCCCCGATAAGGATGGTGGTTAATCCAAATGCCCAACTCTTCCCGCCTTACAAACGCCATGCCAGCATGTTGTATAGAGCCATCGGCAAACACTAATCTAGGGCCAACCGCACCTATGGAAGCATCTGCAGCCAGTACCGCTAATAACGCTTGCAACCACCCAGGTTGTTGAGGGAAAACATCGCTATTAAGGAACAATAAATATTGGCCTCTAGCATGTTTAACCCCCAAATTATTAGCACCAGAAAAGCCGCGATTGCTATTGCCCCATAGCCATTTAAACGGCATCCGGTAAAGGCGGAAAAGGTTTTCCGCTAAAGCGATAAAGCTTTCGGATAAATTTGGGTCATCGACAACGTAGATCAATTCAGCATTTTCAACAAACCAAGTATCTCGGCAGAACTCAATAAGCTGATGCTCAACAAAATCACTACGTCCATAGAGCGGCACAATGACTGAAACGACTGTGGCTGCTTTAGGCTTACCCAATTGGCGCTCCTGCACAGGATAATCGTTTAAGGCTTGTTTTTCATAATGCAGCAAGTTTTCAATGATTGGCATATCAATTGTCAAAATGCGCCGCTCCATTAAGCTCATTGGGGTAGCGACACTAAATAACCAGCGTGCTGCGGCAATGGCGGTCGCACCAAAGGATTTACAATCCACCTCTGCAAGCATAGTCAATTTATCGCCAGTTGCCGACATTAATTTTATGCGTTCACCAGGACATAACCCAGAAAATCGGATAATAAACCCTGGTTCGCGGGCAATTTGAACGAAATTATCAGCATATTGGGCGCTTACATCTTGACGGGGAAGCCATAAAGCATTATCCAAACTAGTCCGCTCGCCATTGTCCTTTTCCAACCACAACTGCACGTTAGCGGTAGACAACACCCAGCCGACCACAACCGCTTCCCTTATTACCGATGATGCCGCAGCCACTTCCAATTGCCCAATAGCATCCATCTCTTCGCGCAAACCCATGTTAATAGATACCACGGGCTCGTAATAACTACCTGAAGGGTCATCGCCTAATTGTTGCCGCAACTGCCTAATCCGCAATAATAATGCGGGCTGGTCTTTACTGATATTGACAGCTTTCTTAAAAAAGCCGATTGCCTGTTGGATTTTGCCTTGCGCCTCATAGGCGTTGCCCAATCCGATGAAAACCCAACTTTCAGGCGATTGTTGGGAATCGAGAATACGTTGAAAAAACCGGATGGCTTCTTGATAGTCGCCCATTTTCTGGTACAAATCTCCCAGACGGCCTAACGCAGATACATTCGTTGGATCAATTTCCAACATTGCCCGATAGGTCAGCTCGGCAATATCTTCCAACCGGAATTGCATGAACAATTCGGCAGCGTAAAAAAGCTTTCCGCATTCGCGCTCCGAAGACACCAAATACGTCCGCAATAACTTTGTGGCCTCAATGGTTTTACCGCCATCCAATAGACTGGTCAGATTTTCCAAATCTAACGTATCTAAAGGCACATGCGGCAGCGATGACTCAAGATTTTCCTGATCTTGCATGGTTAACCCAGTTTCTAAGAAAATAATTTTAGTATTCAACAAAGCGCAATGCGTCAATGCTAAAACCAAAAGCTATCGAGACAGTGACGAGTAAAAACCGACCCAAAAATACCAAATAATAGCCGGATTGCAATACCACTTTTGCAATCCGGCTAAACAAACCTACATACTAATTAAACTGCCAAAGCCAACTGGGCACGCATATCATCAATCACTTTTTTGTAGTCTGGTTGGTTAAAAATCGCCGACCCAGCAACAAATGTATCTGCACCCGCTTCTTTAATAGCGCGGATATTATCAGCTTTAACGCCACCGTCAATTTCCAGACGAATATCCAAACCGCTAGCATCAATAATTTTTCTTACTTGGCGCAATTTATCCAAAGCCGAAGGGATGAATGATTGCCCACCAAATCCAGGGTTGACCGACATTAACAAAATCATGTCAACCTTGTCCATCACATAATCCAAATAATGCAGTGGAGTTCCCGGATTAAAAACTAATCCTGCTTTACAACCGTTATCACGGATCAATTGCAGGGTTCTATCGATATGCACAGAAGCTTCTGGATGGAAGGTAATAATGCTGGCACCGGCTTTAGCAAAATCAGGAATAAGGCGATCGACAGGCTCAACCATTAAATGCACATCAATCGGCGCAGTCACCCCGTGTTTTCTTAATGCTTCACAAACCAATGGCCCAATCGTCAAATTTGGCACAAAATGGTTATCCATTACATCAAAATGCACAATATCCGCGCCAGCTGCCAAAACGTTATCAACTTCTTCACCCAATTTGGCAAAATTGGCAGACAGAATGGAAGGGGCAATCCAATTTTCTTTCATAGTATTAACCTCGAGTTAGTGGCTTTTTGTATTTTGCCTGTTAATGTTCGTTATAAAATAACGGCTCTCCCTATAATACAGGAAAATCTAAACGATGAAACTCGTTACCTTTACCCATAATGGCCTCACCCGCGTTGGTGCTATCCATGCCGATTCCGTAGTTGATAGCGATGGCATCAGCGACATCCCTGCCGACATGATAAGCTTTTTAGCCGCTGGCAAACCCGCATTGGCAGCCATGCAAAGCCTTATCGACAGCGGCAAACAGCGCCTTGCCATCGCCGAAGTAAAGCTACATGCCCCCATCCCCAGACCCGGAAAATACCTAGGCATCGGCTTAAACTATGCCGACCACGTAGCCGAAACAGGCCGCGAACGCCCCGAATACCCAACCTTCTTCACCAAGCAAAGCAGCTGTGTGATTGGCAACGGTGATGCCATCCAGCGGCCTAAAGTATCCGACAAAATCGATTATGAAGGTGAATTGGCATTTGTTATTGGACAGCGTTGCCGCCATGTACCGCTAGAACAAGCGCACGAAATGATTGCAGGCTACACCATTGCCAACGACGTTACCATCCGCGATTGGCAAATGCGCTCGCCCACATGGACGCTGGGAAAATCTTTCGATACCTGCGGGCCGCTAGGGCCGTGGCTGGTCACTGCTGACGAAATCCCCGATCCGCACCAACTCAGCCTGAAAACTTGGGTAGACGACGAACTACGGCAATCCGCCAACACCTCGGAAATGCTGTTCAACTGCTATGAAATGGTCGCGTATTTATCGCAAGCGATGACTTTAGAACCAGGCGATGTGATTACTACAGGCACGCCCGCGGGTGTCGGCGTAAAAATGCAGCCACGTGGTTATTTAAAGGCCGGGGAGACTGTAAGGATTGAAATTTCAGCATTAGGCACACTGACTAATCCTGTGATCGATGAAATTTAGCGAACATGATGCTCACGGACTCACAACTAAAGCCGAAAAATTGACAGTTTGAAGATGTGTTTGTGCATCAAAATGCGTACAGATGGGTCATAGGGCTGTTGCAACGCGCTATGACAAACTGAAACAAAATTTTATTGCCATATTTGCCTTGGCATGCCCGTTTTTTTGGCTGCCAATGTGAAATGGCAACAACCCCTAATATCCATTACCAGCCTGATGGTGTCTTATTTCCTTGATCATCCATTGTGAAAGTTTTTAGCTTTACATCAACAGGTGTCGCTGAAATGGTAAAAGAATTTGCTGTTAGCGCGGTAATGGAGAGAGTATAGGTTTTTTTGACACCACCATTACCAACAGGCACTTGATTGGTAAAAATCCCTCCGCTACCTAAAGTTGCACCAAGATAAGTATTGTTATCTAGGCGATATTGAGAAAGTACCGCCGACAAAGATGCCAACGCCGCTCTAGCTTCGGCCTCGCGACTTGAGTTAATTTGGTTAAGATAAGAAGGGTATGCGATTGCTGCAAGAATGCCAATCACAGCCACAGTTATCATCATTTCAGTTAAGGTAAAAGCTCGTTGCGAAGATTTCATAATCAATATTGTCGTATGTATAGACGATCAAGGAATGGCACACCAATTAGGAGCACCTTTTATTTTTAAGAATCACTGACACTGTAATCATATGATGAGGATTGTGACTTGTATAAATGTTTAGCGGCTATTAAGGACAAGCAGTTTGATAAGCCACTCCATTTGCTTTTAGATCTAGTGTGCGAATTCGCCCAGTTTGTGCCACAACAACACGCCGATAATCTGCCGCATCAGGATCAGAACAAATATAAAAGCTTCCCGCTACAGCCCTACCGTCAGGGACATAAGTCACTCTGTTAGCAAAAGTACTATTAACCTTAATTTTATCCGAAACATCATTAAAACTTTGGATAAGTTCGCCATCATCTAAGACTTGATCGTTATCTTTATCGACAAATACTTGCAAACCGCTATTCCAATTGTTTCCACTTAAAGGGGCAACAACCGTGTTCCAATGACTACTAACCGCCTTACTTCTAGCAATATTTAATGCTTCGACTATTTTTGTGGTTTCTGAACTTACACGGGAGTTACTCAGTAAGGTGCTAACAGATGGCGCAGCAATACTCATAACAATGGCAATAATAGCAACAACCACCAACAACTCGAGCAATGTGAAGCCCATCTGCTTAAATTGCATAGTGCTAATGTTGATTGTTGTAGATTCATTCATATTTAAACGCTATAGAGACAAAAAAATAAATATTCAAATAAACAAAGCCGCCTTTAACTTTAAAGACGGCTTTCAGATCGTAAAAACGCCATTATTGGCTTATTAGGTATTTTCCAAGACTAGTGCTGTGGCACAGACTGTTGATTATTGCCTTGATTTTGGTCTGTAGTTTTTGTATCCACCTTTTCACGCCAGGTCATACGACCATCCATACCTAAAGGCTTGGTTACTGCAGGGGTTGGAGTCGGCTCTGGAGTTGGAGTTGGAGTTGGAGTTGGAGTTGGAGTTGGAGTTGGAGTTGGAGTGACAACACCCGTATCAACATCCGGTACCTTAGTTGTGTCAATATCATCATAGTAAGTTGGGATAATTGCTATGATGACGTCGTTAAAGTCGTTATCAGTATTATAACTACTGTCATTAAATTTATTGCTTTGGCGGTTTAAGTCTTCAAAACCCAAGATTAACAACTTGTCTTCTGGACTGGAAAGTAACACGGTATGAGCGTTAGTACCATTTGTTTCAGGGTTCAACCCCATAACCGAACGGAATATACCGGTGTCTGGTTTGGTGGGTTTGACGACTTTTGCCGATGCGTCCCAGCCGTTAGCAATTACGGTAAAACCAATGACATCACCTTTATTGAAATAACCTAAATCAACAGTGTTGCCAAAACTTAATGGCGGAGCCGATGAATTCGGTAAAATGATCCTTTCGTTTAAAATACAAGGTGTTGAATAATTTGTTGCATCATATTTAAAAAAAGCCAATGCGTTAGAGTAACCGGCCCCTTCTGTTACGAAAGCAACTTTTATGCTAGTCGTTTTAGCAATATAGAGGTTTGCCCCTGCATCACTCGCTATTAAAGCTTTGGTAGTGGCATTATCCATAATGTTTTTACCTTCAGGCAACAGCTTAAGAGTCCGGCTTATTAAGTCTCCCGGAATTAATGTGCTGCTATCTGTCATACCATTAGGCTTACCTGAGGAATTATAACCGCCCAAATACGACCATTTTGTCGATGCAGGGCACGACGGCTTGGCCGTTGCGGTAGCTGCTGCTTGAGCCAATTCAGGAGCCACTGATAGACCTAGTGCCAAAGATATGGCAAATGCCAATTCGGCATTTTTGCTCTTAAAGGGGTGTTGGTTTTTCATCTGCATTCTCCAAAATAGGATTTTATAAATTAAGGTTTTTTGGTTTTTTTCACTGATCTACACTACTCAACTAATTATTCCATGATCAAACATAACTAACCCTGTGCCAAAATTGTAATTTCGTTATGTCTTGGAATTATTACCATTATGCCCATATGGCATTGAAAATATTATACTATTTAATTATCACACCTTATAGCATAATTTGATTCAACCTCCCGCTGGTTAAGGGCATCATCCACTACGGTCGCTCTAATGGTATATATTTCTGTATGGCATGGATTATTGCTTATATTGTCCGGTGCAGAAGGATTTGGCACATTTGATACGGAATTACAAACAGTCTGACCAACTAGACTACAATTTGTGTATTGCAGACCCACAGCATCAGAGCTGGCACAAACCGTTTTAATAATTTCTATACTTGAGCTACCTGCAACTCCCACTACGGCGCCGCCTTGTAAATCACCGGGACGCAATTGCTGAAATACGCCGCCAGGATTTTTACAGTTATAGGTGCTACATGCTTTTGGATTTCCAGTAATAGCATCATAGCAATCTTCGGGAATGGGTTTTAACATAGGCCAAGTTTCATAGCGCTGGCTGGCAATATAATTTTCCGCACTGGTCAAAATGTTTTCAGCAATTGAAAAATTAGTTGCTTGGGACTGGGTGTTTTCAGCCATCATAAACTGAGTCCTATTTTGTTGGACCATCAAGACACCTAACATTGTAATCATCATCAAAAGTAACATGGTGAATACTAATACAGCCCCGTTTTGTTGGTCTCTTCGGCTTGTTATCATGTTAATTCCTAAAGGCTACTGTCGTTGTAAATACTCGATATAGTCTTTTATCATTTGGGTTAAGCGCATTTTGGATATACCCATCGATTTTATAAGTTGATGTGTTTCCAATGGCAACGTTTATTTCACTACTCATCAACACTAAATAAACCCTGACACTAACTACAGTTTGCCAATCCGCTACCGCAGTTGCGGATACATAGCGATTGGCATTGTTGTCGCCATCCGTATCGACACCATATAAAACATACATCGATTCTACATTGGATACTATAGGGATGGCATTACCGCCATTGTTATCGATGATGGTGCCGTTTTTATATTGCGTTACTGCTCTACAATACAGGGTTGGCCCATCACCGATGTCGTTAACAAAAAAGTAGATAGTTTTTATGTAAGCCGATACTTCAACACCACCGACAAAGATACCATTCTCATCATCAACTTGACCGCTACAAGGTGTGTTGCCAGCATCAAAGTCGTTTGGCGTTTGTGCCCATGTGTATCCTTTTTCAAAGCATTCTGCTTTATTAACTACGTCAGGCGGTATGAGGGGGTTGTCGGGATCAGTGCAAGTACCTGCCGGGTCTAATTGATATCGAAATACTACCTGATTTTTATCATTGCCAACATTAAACCCTGCAACAGAAGACTTCCCTTTAATATAATCGCCAGCATTAAATACTATGCCCGAACCAACAGGATTGTTATCAGCAAAAAAAATGTCGGTATTTTTGAAACCAGCATCGTTTCTGACCGCATTGACTAGAAAACCTACTCGACGGAGTTCCTGGGCCATTATTTCTGTCGCATAGCGCCCGTCTTCAACGATGTTACTCAACACTTGCTGTTTGGTGAAAGACCTCCTACTTTGCAGAAAAATCCCCGAAACAGCAGCCATTATTGTTGAACTAATCAATAAAGCGACAAGCAATTCAATTAAGGTAACGCCGCATTGCCGAGATTTCATGTTCAGCTCCTTAGTACAACATCTAATGAGTAACAAGCATCCCCTAGTCTGTTATTGACATCAGTATTGGCACGTTGCCACGTAATTCGTATTCGCATGCCAGCTGCTGGCACACCAGAACAAAGGTTTCCATTCGGAACTACAGTACCAGTTGCCCCAGTCAGTTTTTCATTAATGTCGTTTTGCCAGTTCCAAAAATCATACTGTGCCATTTGGATTGGAGAACAACTGACGCTCTGGAAATTGCAGTTATTATCTGAGGCAACAGGGACATTGACCCAGCCACTGGGGTTGGCTCTCATTCTATCGCTTAAATCGTAAGCCAATAGATTTGCCTGTGTACGCATGTAGGCATCTAGGTTATCATTTAAAGCCCGTGCTTGCATCGCGATTGTCCCTAAAACACCAATAGCCAATATGACAACAGCTACTAAAAGCTCAACCAAGGAAAAGCCTTTTTGAACCGTTAATTTACGCCAACATAAGGGGTTGTTTTTCATAATTGCTGCACTACCATAATTTTATGCCAAGTAATCAATTTAGTAACGGGAGTTACACAGGTATTTTCTACGCTACGAATACAAATAACACCGAAGGGATACCATAATTATAGCTAGCGCAATGTTAGAAGTAACATCAGATAGTAAGAAACATGGTAACGGAAAAAACCAAGTAATTACGAAGAAAAATTAAAAAATTAAATTTTTGAAAATCCCTAAAAAAAATAACACCCTATAGTTTTTAACACTATCGATATACATAAACAAGCATTCTTTGGTGTGGCTATATTATTGACATAATTAGATAATTTTATGCCTTTATGAATTTTGTCTAGTGTATGCTAAGCGCTTATCTAAGAAAATCTACCACGAATACATTGCCCAGTTAGTACAATAAATTTCAAGTTGCCATCTCGTGAATATGTTTTCCTGTTCAAAACACCTATAGGACTTTCGCTATACCCCAGAATAAGCCGCAATTGTAGGGTTTTTCAATTCAGCTTTTAGATAGTTGTAAAACAAATTCTGCCTGATCTGGTAAAGGGTGGTTTTCAACGCCTTTGCCTTCAC